>Ga0272440_1002708_pt1 | contig 13627 bp, 10 predicted proteins | sample SSMMMBAug17_FD_192440 | JGI IMG/M metagenome (GOLD analysis project Ga0272440, IMG submission 192440) | Marine sediment archaeal communities from Little Sippewissett salt marsh, Falmouth, MA, United States - SSM-MMB-Aug17 | ecosystem: Environmental > Aquatic > Marine > Wetlands > Sediment ...
TAGGGAAAAGAATGGACCTTTTAAAGCAAAAGAGGATCTTCTAAAAATAAAAGGTATTGGGTCAAAAAAATTTGAGAAAATTAAAGATCTGATAACTTTAACAACGAAATAATTTTTTAAAATTATGACTAAGACCTACCCTGCTTTTTTATGGAAAATTAATGATTCAAGATATTAACAAAGCAATGGAATTAGCTGTTGATAGTGGTGTTTTTCCTGGGGCCTCTATTCATGTATCTATTAATAACAAAACATTATATAGCAAAAATTTTGGTGTAACTAATATAGAAACTGGACACAAAATTAATGATGAAACAATTTTTGATCTGGCATCTTTAACAAAACCTCTTGCAACAACTCTTGCAATAATGCACCTGGTCCAGGAAGGCTATCTATCACTTGATCAAACCCTTTTTGAAATTTTTCCAGAAGAAACTAAAAAAGATAAAGCTAAAATTACAGTTCAACACCTTTTGTGTCATAATTCTGGATTGGCTGACCATAAGCCCTTTTATAAAACTTTGAAGGATTTACCAGTTTCTAAAAGAGCATATGCTATAATTAGACAAATCCTTGACGAACCATTAGAATATCAACCAGAAGAGAAAACAATTTATAGTGATTTGGGATTTATGTTGCTTGAGGACCTTATTAAAAGAATTTCAGGAGTCAGATTAGATGAATATGTAAAAAAAAATATTTACATTCCTATTGGATTAAAAGATATATTTTTTATAGATTTATTAAAAAATAAATCTATAAAGAATGAAAAATATGCAGCAACTGAACTTTGTCCATGGAGAAAAAAAACTCTTATTGCAGAAGTGCATGATGATAATGCTCATTTTGTAGGTGGTATTTGCGGGCATGCAGGATTATTTGGAACAACCGAAGGTGTTTATAAGCTTTTGGATTATTTATTGACTATATATAATGATACTTCAGATTTTTCAGCAAGCAATGCTGTATTGGATAAAAAATTGATTCGTACTTTTTTTCATGTGCCCAAAAAAGCTGAACGACCTTTAGGTTTCGATATTCCAACCCCACCTACATCAAGCAGTGGAAAATATTTTTCAAAAAATAGTATTGGACATCTCGGATATACTGGAACCTCTTTCTGGATAGACCTGGACCGATCAATTATAATAATTTTGTTAACGAATAGAGTACACCCAAGTCGAAACAATATCAAAATAAGAAAATTTCGACCTTTTATTCACGATATTATAATGCAATGGCTTCTGATGGAAAAACAAACAAATACCTTGTAAAAAATTATTATTTTTGATATTCTGCATTAAATATACTAATTTTCACATAAAAGTGTTATACAAAGACAATATCTGGGTGGCATTGTCACCATGCATTGACATTCAAGAGGAGCAAAAGGTATGATTTTAGATGGAATCCTTGGAGCTTTTTCAAGTGATTTAGCGATTGATCTGGGCACAGCCAATACATTAGTTTACGTAAAGGGAAAGGGGATTGTGCTTGAGGAACCTTCCGTTGTAGCAGTTCGGACAGATGATCGTTATAAAAATAGCGTATTAGCTGTGGGCATAGAAGCTAAAAAAATGTTAGGTCGCACACCTGGAAATATCGTTGCAATCCGACCTATGCGAGATGGTGTTATTGCAGATTTTGAAGTTACTGAAGCCATGCTCAGACATTTTATCCAGAAAGCCCATAATCGTCGTAAATTTGTTCGTCCCCGGATAATTGTTGCTGTTCCATCAGGTATTACACAGGTCGAAAATAGAGCAGTCAGAGAATCAGCAGAATCTGCTGGGGCAAGAGAAGTCTTTTTAATAGAGGAGCCTATGGCAGCTGCTATAGGTGCTGGCCTTCCTGTTACAGAGCCTACATGCAATATGGTTGTTGATATTGGTGGTGGCACAACTGAGGTTGCTGTAATTTCTTTAGCAGGAATTGTTTATAGTCGTTCTATGCGTGTTGCAGGCGATTTAATGGATTCCTCTATAATTCAATATATTAAAAGAAAATATAATTTATTAATTGGTGAACGTACAGCTGAGATTATTAAAACAACTATTGGAAATGCTTACCCTGATCCTGATAACCTTGAAACAATTGAAGTTAAAGGTAGGGATTTGGTTTCAGGTATTCCAAAAATCTTAGCCATTGATTCCGAAGAAGTTAGAGAAGCTATTACCGAACAAATTGATGCTATTGTTGAGTGTGTCAAAATTGCATTGGAACAAACTCCTCCAGAATTAGCTGCTGATATTGTTGATAGAGGAATTGTCCTTACAGGTGGAGGAGCTTTATTGAAAAACCTTGATCGTTTGCTTCGGGAACAAAGTGGCTTGCCAATAACAGTAACAGATGACCCATTAACAACTGTGGCATTGGGATCTGGTCGAGCATTAGATAATATCGAAATGCTTCGTCAGGTAATGATTCAGCCTTAAGGCAAGAATGAATTAATTTTTAGCTATATTGAGCAACGCCGGCTATGTTTTCAAAAAGATTGGTTACTATTTTAGGAGGATTAGTACTGGTTGTTTTAACAATTATGTTATTAACAATCACTTCACAGAATAGAAGCCACCCCAATATTATGAGCCGACTGGCTATAAATTGTGTCTCTCCCTTTCAGGAACTTGTATCCTCATCCATTCGAACTTGCCAAAAGATGTGGAAAAATTATTTTAGCCTGGTCGCAGTTGCATATGAAAACGAACGATTAAGAAGTGCTTTGAACAAGGCTTATGAGCTTAATAATAGATGCCTGGAGACGCAACGATCAAATAAAAGACTTAGAGCTTTATTGGATTTTAAAGAAACTAATAAAGCTTTTAAACTTATAGCAGCAGAGGTAATTGGTCGAGATCCATCATACTGGTCAAAAACTATGATGATAGATAAAGGTTTTGCTGATGGTCTTCAAAAAGGATTTCCTGTAGTTGTGCATCGTGGAATTGTTGGTCAAATTATCGAAACAACAGGTCATTTCTCAAAAGTTCTTCTCATAATTGACCAGAACAGTGCAGTTGACAGCCTTTTACAAAGAACTAGAGTGCGTGGTATTATTAAAGGGGATTCCGCAAAAAGCTTTTACTTTGAATATGTTTTAAGAAAAGGAAATGTTAAAGTTGGTGATATGGTAATATCTTCAGGATTAGATGGCGTTTATCCTAAAGGATTGCGTGTGGGAACAGTTTCCGAGATACTTCGCTCAAATTCTGGAATATTTCAAGAAATTAAAGTTACACCATATGTTGATTTTGAAAAACTTGAAGAGGTTTTTGTTCTTTTTAAACCTCCATATCCGGCTACAAAAAAATGATTTACCTTTTTTATTTTGGCCTTAGCTTGTGCTTGATTATAATACAAACAACAATTATCCCATTTATATATTTCTTGGGTCGTTTTTATGATTTGCTTATTCCATTAGTACTTTTTCTCTCTGCCCACCGGCCCTTAAAAAAAGGAATTCCACTCATACTTGTAATCGGTTTTATTATGGATTGTTTATCAGGTGGTGCTTTTGGACTTTATAGTATTACTTATATGTGGCTTTTTTTAATTGTGGGATGGCTGACAACTTATGTTCATGCCCATAGCACAATTCTGTTAATTTTTATGGTGGCTGTAGGTACAGTCATTGAAAATGCATTTTTTATTGTTACCTCAGGTAGCACTTCAGCATTATTTTCAATGCAGGCATTGCAGTCATTTGTTAGTCAATCAGTATGGGCAATGGTTACTGGTGCCTTTATGTTAATTGCATTAGAGGTCGTTCAGGATATGTGGGACAAGTGGTATGCAGAAAAAAAGAACTAAAAAACCACTATTTAATAACTTTCTTTTTTTTGCTTCAAAAAATCAGATATAAAAAAATTATTTCAATCACAAAATGACGAGTAACTATTTAAAAACTATAGACAATGATTATTATAGACAACGACTAAGTGGCCCATTGATTGTTGTTCTTATGGCTTTTGCCATTCTTACCATACGTCTTTTCTATCTTCAAATTATTGAAGGTGAAACCTATTACACAAAATCTGTAAATAATTGTATTAGATTGCAACGCATCCCTCCTGAAAGAGGTTTGATTTATGACCAACACGGCATTTTGTTGGTTGATAACAGACCCTCATTTGACATTGAAATTACACCTAAGGATATAAGACCATACAAACATGTATTACCAAATTTGTCTCGATTTCTGAATGTTCCCAAATCAGAACTTATGGAAAAGCTAAAAAAAGCAAGGGGTTCTGCTATGTATCGTCCTGTTATTTTGAAACGAGATATTTCCAGAGATGTTCTTGCACAGATTGAAGTTAATCGCTATGATCTTCCAGGTGTACAAATTAGAGTAACACCTAGAAGACATTATGTCCAACGTACTGCTGTTCACTTAATTGGCTATTTAGGAGAAATAAGCGGTGCAGAGCTCACAAAAAAAGGTTTAAAGGAGTATCGACAGGGCGACTATATTGGTAAATATGGTGTTGAAAAAATTTATGAAAATTATTTAAGAGGAAAACAAGGTGGCAGACAGGTTGAAGTTGATGTTAATGGTCGTGTATTAAAGATTAATGTCACTGAAAAAGCCAGGCCAGGACATAATTTATTCTTAACAATTGATGCTGCCCTTCAAAAAAAAGCAGAAACATTACTTGAAGGAAAAAGTGGTGCTATTGCTATAATGGACCCTAACAATGGTATGATTTTGGCCTTAGCCAGTAAGCCTGATTATGATCCGAATATTTTTGTTGATGGTATGACACACAGTCAATGGAAAACACTGGTAAATGACTATCAAAAGCCATTGCATAACAAAGTTCTACAGGGGGAATATCCCCCAGGATCTGTTTATAAAATTATAACAGTCATTGCTGGCTTAGAAGAAAAAGTAATTTCTTTAAATGAAAAAATTGAATGCTGGGGACATTATCGACTTGGTAACCGTGTATATCGTTGTTGGAAAAAACAAGGTCATGGATGGATGAATATAAGGGATGCTATTGCTCAATCATGCGACGTTTACTTTTATCAACTGGGTTTGCAATTAGGAGTTGATCGACTTGCAAAATATGCTAAAGCTTGTGGGCTGGGAAAAAAAACAGGTTGTGGTCTTGAACTTGAAAGACCTGGTTTGATTCCAACATCAAAATGGAAACTTCTTCATACAGGAGAAGTGTGGCAAAAGGGTGAAACTTTATCCATTGCAATTGGTCAGGGATATAATCTCGTAACACCTATGCAGGCTTTATGTCTAGTTTCTGCAGTAGCTAATGGTGGAATAATATACAAACCACAGGTTATTAAAAACATTCAAACTGTTACAGGGAAAAATTTATTTCAGGCAAAAAGAGAGGCACTGGGAAGACTACCGGCTAATAGGCTTACTATGCAGATTTTAAAAAAAGGTTTATATGATGTTGTAAACAAGCCTGGTGGAACAGCATATTGGCATGCACGCTCTAAATCAGTAGAAATTTGTGGTAAAACAGGTACTGCTCAGGTAGTAAGCTTGAAGATTCAGGAAGAAAGTACGCCTGATGATAAAAGTCGTTACGAGGATCATGCCTGGTTTGTTGCTTATGCACCAGCAGAAAAAAGTCGTATTGCTGTAGCAGTACTTGTTGAACACGGTGGACATGGCTCATCAGCAGCATCTCCAATAGCAAAAGAACTTATAGAGGAATATCTTGGCAGAGAAAAATAAAACAGGAATAATGTTTGATCGAAGATTAATCCAATGCTTTGATTGGGGACTACTTTTTTTAACATTGATTCTCCTTAGTATTGGTCTTATTGCTCTTTTTAGTGCAGTTTTTTCTGCTAACATGACGATTGATCCAGCTAATAAAGCTTTAATAATGAAACAAATGATTGCTATTGGCATTGGCATGGGGTTCATGTTAGTCCTTCTTTTTATAGATTACAGACATCTGGATCGATGGGCATATGTTATATATTTCTTAACCATTGTAATGTTAATCTTTGTATTATATCATGGAAAAGTTATAGCTGGCTCAAGGCGTTGGCTTGTTTTTGGAATGCTAAGATTTCAACCCTCAGAGATTGTTAAATTGTCTGTTATTATTGTTTTATCTCATTATTATTCAAAAATAATTACAGACAAGGGTCTTTCTTTAAAAGACTTGATTATCCCACTTATTTTGATAGGACTTCCTTGTTTATTTGTTTTAAAACAACCTGATCTGGGAACATCCGGGCTTATTTTTTTAAATGCAAGTGCAATGACATGGTTTGTAAAAGTAAAAAAGCGGACATTGATTGTTATTATATGTATTTTATTGATATGTCTTCCTGTTGGATGGTTTTCTCTGAAAGATTATCAAAAAGAACGTATTAAGTCTTTTATGAACCCGCATAGCGACCCACTTGGATCGGGGTATCATGTAATTCAATCAAAAATTGCTATAGGGTCAGGTAAATTAATGGGTAAAGGTTTTTTGCAAGGTACTCAGAATGACCTGGCTTTTTTACCTGAGCAGCACACAGATTTTATTTTTTCTGTTTTAGCTGAAGAATGGGGCTTTGTTGGATCTTTTACGGTTATTGTGTTATATCTTTTTTTGATCTTATGGATTTTATATATTGCAAATATTTCTAGAGATATTTTTGGTAAAATAGTAGCTGTAGGGATTGGGTCGATGATTTTTTGGCAAGTGCTTATCAATATTGGTATGGTAATGGGTCTAATGCCAGTTGTTGGAGTAACATTACCTTTTATCAGTTATGGGGGGTCTTCTATTGTCACATCCCTTATAGGGATTGGAATTTTGCTTAATATAAGTATGAGACGATTTATGTTTGATTGATCTCTTTTTTGAAGATATTATTTCAATTATTGCTTTTCATTTATAGTTGTTATATAATTGATTATAAATAGTAAAAATGATGTTGTGATTTTAACTATTTTCTATTAAGGTCATAAAGGTTGAATGCCTAAACCTAATTTTTTAAATGGGAAATGGACTTTTATATTTTGTCACATTGAATAACCTAAGGATGTATTTTATATATCCGGAACCATGATGGAGCAATTATATGCTGAGCCAGGAGGAATTGGATCAATTATTAGGTGGTGAACAGTCGGGCGGTGAAGATGAATCGCTTGATCAAAATGATTTAGATGACATGTTTAGCTCATCAGGTGATGAAGAAGGAAGCGATGACGATGATGGTAATATGAGTCAGGATGATTTGGATGCTCTCATGGGTGGTGGTGGAGGTGACTCCAGTGATGATGACGATGCTGCTATGAGTCAAGATGACCTTGACGCCATGTTAGGCGGTGGAGGTGGTGGAGATGATGCTGGTGATGCTGAAGGAGATGATGATGAGATAGACTGGGGAGCAGCCTTTGCTGAAGCCGCTGAAGGTGGTGATTCTGCTGCTGCTGAGGCCATTACAACCGGACAATCAGGTATGGCCGATGAAACCGATGAAGAATATGAAGAGGACGAAGAAGAATATGAAGAGGAAGAAGCTCAGCCTTTTATACCTGAAGATCTTGATATTCCTCATATCCATTTCATCTTAGATTTGCCTTTAGAGCTTAATGTAGAAATTGGCCGAACTATTATGAATGTTAAAACTTTACTTCAACAAAACCAGGGCTCTGTTATTGAATTAAACAAAGATGCAGACGAACCTGTTGAAATATTTGTTGGAAAAAAATTAATGGCGACTGGAGAAGTCGTTGTTGTTGATGATAATTTTGGCGTTCGTATTGAAGATGTTGCAAGTCAGGCAGATCGTATTCGTTCTTTGGGTTCACAAGAATGATTACATACTTAGAATGTATTCCTTGTTTTTTACAACAGGCGATTAAGTGTTCAAAGCTCTTAAAGTTAACTTCTGAACAAACAAAAAATGTTATTGATCAGGTTGCATTGACTATTCCAACATTGACTATTGAAAAATCACCCCCATGGAATAGTCGTATAATATATGATGTTATACAATCAGTAACTGGTAGTGATGATCCTTTTGACTCAATAAAAAAAGAGAGTAACCAAAAGGCATTATTATTGTGTGACGCAGCCCAAAAAATGATACATGATTCTTCAGATCCTTTAAAAATGGCTGTTAAAGTTGCTGCTGCTGGAAATGTTATTGATTATGGTACAAAACAAAATCTGACTTCTATAACAAAAGCATTCCATAATAGCTTAAAACAAACTTTTTCAGTTTTTTGTTTTGAATCTTTGAAAGAACATCTTGCTAATGCTGAAAAAATACTATTTTTGGGAGATAATGCTGGTGAAATTGTATTTGATCGGCTACTAATTGAAACCATAGGAAAACCAGTAACCTATGCTGTACGTGGATTTCCTATAATAAATGATGCGTTAAAAAAAGATGCTATTGATGTTGGATTGGATGAGGTAGCTACAGTAATTGATAATGGAGCAGGATATCCTGGGACTGTCCTTGAAATGTGTTCTGATTCATTTCAAAAAATATTTAAAAATGCTGATTTAATAATTAGTAAAGGCCAGGGGAACTTTGAAACTCTTTGCGATACAAAAGGTCCCATTTGTATGATTTTTATGGTTAAGTGCAATCAGGTTGTGCAACATGTTCAGGAATTATATTCGCCAGCCATTAAAGTTAAGCAGGGTCAATTTGTTTTGGCATGTCCAACATTTTCTTAAAATCTGATTTTGGATAAATGAAACAAATAATCCCCTTTTACACCTTCCTCTAATAAAAAAATACCTGATATAAACCACTCTTTCATTTCTATTTCTTTACAAATTAATGTCTGATTGATATAAACATCGTTACTTTATTATAATGAAAGGTAATATATTTGTATAATATCAAAAAATATATAAATATTTTTTTTGCGGCAATGCTTTGCATAACAACAGTTTCTTATTCTGATGATGTTAATGAAAGTGAGCTGAAAGGAGTATTATTACTTAAGCTACCACTCTTTATTGAATGGCCAATTGATGCATTTAAGAATGAAAAGAATTTATTTTCAATAGGTGTTTTTGGAAACTCTGAGATTACTAAAGCTCTTAAATCTTTCGAAGGGGACACCATCAAAGGCAAAAAAATTATTATTAGAAGTTTTAATAAAATAAGCGACATTAAACAATGTCATATTGTATATATATGCCCTACAGATATAGAAACTATTAAAAAAATCTTAAAAAATTATAAAGGAAAGCCTATTCTCTTTGTTGGAAATCAGGAAAATTTTGCTAAAATCGGTGGAATTATTAATTTTTACAAACAAGAAGATAGAATAAAGTTTGAAATTAATGTTGATAATTCAAATTTTGCTGGTTTAAAAATAAGCTCTAAACTATTAAAATTATCAAAAATTATTTATAATGAATAACTCTTATTAATTTTTTTTAATAAAAGTTTTTGGGAATAATATTTTATGTGGTTAAAAAAAATAAATTTTAAAGATTGGTCTATCAAATCAAAATTATTTACAATCTTTGCAGGAACAGCCACTATATCTCTTTTGTTGGCTTTTTCTATTGAAGCTATGAAAGATGTTTATTTATACAATAACTATATTCAAGAAGATATTATTTTTCTTAGCCAACTTGTTTCTTCTCATAGTCAGGCATCTCTTATATTTGATGATATAAAAACTGCTAATGAAACTCTTAATTCATTAAAGATAAATTCAAGTATTGCGATTGCATGTTTGTTTAAAAAAGATGGTACATTATTTTCATATTATTCTCGTAATTCTTCTTATACACCACCTCATTTTTCTAAAATAAATAAAAACGACAGTGTCCAAATTACTAAACATTGTTATCAATTGACAACTCCTGTTAAAATAGGTAACGAAATTTTTGGATATTTTTTTATAAAAACAGACAAAAATAGATTTTATTCAGGTATTGAATTAACTATAAAAATAAGTGCTATAATAATTTGTTGCACTTTTATATTGACTCTTTTGCTTTCATCATATCTACAAAAATACATATCTAAACCTATTTTGCACCTGGTTGAAACAGTGATATCTATTTCCCAAAAAAAAGATTATTCCATTCGTGCTAAAAAATATAGTAACGATGAAATGGGTAATTTAATTGAATCTTTTAATTTTATGCTTTTTGAAATTCAATCAAGGGACGAAGCTTTAGAAGCTCATGGTGCAGATTTAGAAAAAGAAGTTGAAAAAAGAACTCAGGAATTGAAGATTTCCAATGAGGAGTTATTAAAATCAAAAGAAAAAGCTGAAATTGCTAATCAATCAAAAAGTGAATTTTTAGCCAGTATGAGCCATGAAATCAGAACTCCAATGAATGCTATTTTAGGATTTACTGACCTTTTAAAGGAAACAGTTAATGATCCAGAACAAAAACAATATTTAGATACTGTTTCTTCTAATGGAAATACTTTATTAAGCCTGATAAATGATGTTCTCGATCTGTCAAAAATAGAGGCAGGAAAAATTGAGATACAAAAAAATGAAGTTGACCTTAAAAGTTTAACAAAAGAACTTGAACAAATTTTTTCTATTCAATGTATTAAAAAAGGGATTGAATTTAAAATTAATTTTGATAACAATTTTAAGCGATACATCATAATTGATGAAATACGTTTAAAGCAGGTTCTGATAAATCTGATTGGAAACGCAATGAAATTTACAGAACAAGGTTCTGTTCAGCTTAATATTGATACTAAGCAAAAGGATGAAATTAATAAAATCATAGATATTACCTTTGCAGTTCATGATACTGGTATTGGAATAAAAAATGAAAGAATCAACAAAATTTTCGAACCCTTTGAACAAGGGGGTAATTCAATTTTTGTAAAATATGGAGGAACAGGGCTGGGTTTAACTATTTCTAATCGTCTGGTAAGATTAATGGGCGGAGAGGATATTGATGTAAACAGTGAACAGGGTAAAGGCAGTTCTTTTTATATTACATTTAAAAACATTAGTTATAGAGATTCTATAAATTCAGAAAAAAATAGCGATTTTAATTTCAAAGATATTATTTTTGAAAAAGCTAATCTTTTAATTATTGATAATAATTCAGAAAGCAGAGATTTAATCAAAGGTTATCTAAAAAAATTTAATTTACATATAATTGAAGCCAGTGAAGGTCTCCAGGCCATTGATATAGCAAAACTATATATTCCTGATATTATTATAACTGATATACAAATGCCTGTTATGGATGGTCTTGAATTTACAAGGAAAATAAAATCAAATGAAATTTTAAAAAAAATACCTGTTTTAGTTATGACTGCTACAGCAATTAAAGAAAGTCAAAACGAGATAATTGAATCAGGATGTGATGCTTTAATTACAAAACCTTTCAATCAAAGACAATTAATTAAAACAATTATGCAATTTTTACCTTATTCAACATCAGATCAAGAAAAAAAGGATTTAGTTCAAATTCAGGATAATGAAAAGCTATCAACTAATAATTTAGATAAAGATAGTGATCAATTTCAAAATTATCAAAAAATAAAAAAATTACTTAATTTGATTGAAAAAGAATTCCATCCAGAGCTAAAAAAGGTTACTGAAAGATTTTATTTTGATGAAATTGAAGCCTTTGCTTTTAAAATCAAATCTGTTGCCATATCTTACAATTCAAAAGAATTACATCAATGGGCTTCGACATTGTATGATCAGGCATGCCAGTTTAATATGGAAGAAATTCCCAAAACTCTGGACCAGTTTAATGATGTTTTACAAAATATTAAGATAAAAATAGAAAAAACTGAAAATAATTAATCCAATACCATGGTAAATCAATGTCTGAAATAAAAAATAAAAAAAAAGAATCAATTTTAATAATTGATGATATCCCTACAAATATTCAACTTTTAGCCAATTATTTAAGTAAAGAAGGATATAAAGTTGCAGCATGCTCTGATAGCACACAAGCAATAAAAATAATAACAAAATCTGAACCAGACCTTATTCTTTTAGATATTATGATGAATGAGATATCAGGTTATGACATATGCACTGCAATAAAAAAAGATAACAATTTAAAAGATATCCCTGTAATTTTTCTAACAGCAAAAAAATTTTCTGATGATATAGTTAAAGGATTTGAAGCTGGAGCTGTTGACTATATTACAAAACCTTTTAATTCTGTTGAAGTTTTAGCCAGAATAAAAACACATCTTGAATTACAGCAAACACGCAAAGTTCTGCTTAATAAAAATATGATACTTGAGGAGCAATCAAAAGCCAAAAGTACTTTTCTGGCAAAAATGAGTCATGAGATAAGAACTCCTCTCAATGCAATCATTGGAATGACAACAAAGTTGAGGAAACAAAATTTTACCAGTTATCAGCATAAATACCTCCAAGTTCTAGATAACACTTGTAACAACCTCTTATACATAGTTAATGATATTTTAGATTTATCAAAAATAGAAGCTGGAGAATATAGACTTGAATCAAAAACATTTCATTTATTGGACACTATTGAAAAAGTCTGTGAAATATCAGCATTTCTTGCACACCAAAAAAAAATTGAATTGGTATGCAATATTGATCATAATATAATACAGTATGTTAAAGGTGATTCTGTTCGCTTGCAACAGGTTATACACAACTTAATCAATAATGCAATTAAATTTACAAACAATGGAGAAATTGAACTAAAAGTAATACAAAAAGAAACCCCAGAAAAAAATAAAGTTTTATTAAATTTCTCAATAAGTGATACAGGTATAGGAATCCCTAAAGAGTATCAGCAACAAATTTTTAAAAACTATCAACATGCTAAGTCAGAAAAAGGGGGGGCTTATAGCGGTGCCGGGCTTGGACTACCAATTTGTCAAAAAATTATAAACCTTATGAAAGGTTATCTGACAGTAAAAAGTGAAGAAAACAAAGGTTCTGTTTTTTCATTTACTATCCCTTTTTTAATTTCAGAGCAAACAAAAGAAATAAATATAAATAAAAATATCTTAAAGAATAAAAAAATTCTGATATTTGATCATAATAATACAAATAGACAGGTTCTTGGTGATTATCTGGAATTTTTAGGTGCAAAAGTTGATTACTCAAAAACAAATGCTGGTTTTAAATTGTTAAGGCAGGCTGAAAAAAAAGAACAATCATATTCTATCATATTTATTGATGCTAATTTCAAAGATGAAACAAAGTCTTTTTCTGATGGTTTTTCAGTTGCAAACCATATTATTAATGAAAAAAATGAAATAAAAATCGTTTTAATAATTGATACTCAAAACATGGAAAAAGACATTTCTCGAATTGAGTCAATGCCTTTTTGTGATTATTTGCTTAAACCTATTAAACGCATTGAGTTGATTTCATTGATAGACAATAAGTTAAACTCATCACATGATTTAAATGAATCAGAACCTGTTTTGTCTCAATCCCCAAAAATAGGGGATATTAATATATTACTGGTTGAAGACCATCCAAACAATCAATTTGTATTTATCAGCTATATGGATGAAACTCCTGCAAAAATTGATATTGCTGAAAATGGAGAAGTTGCTGTAAATAAAATAAAAGAAAATAAGTATGACATTATTTTTATGGATATTGAAATGCCAATAATGGATGGCTATGAATCCACGAAACTTATTAGAGAATGGGAAAATAAGAAAAATTTAAAGC
>Ga0272440_1002709_pt1 | contig 13627 bp, 9 predicted proteins | sample SSMMMBAug17_FD_192440 | JGI IMG/M metagenome (GOLD analysis project Ga0272440, IMG submission 192440) | Marine sediment archaeal communities from Little Sippewissett salt marsh, Falmouth, MA, United States - SSM-MMB-Aug17 | ecosystem: Environmental > Aquatic > Marine > Wetlands > Sediment ...
GAAAGCTGCGATTTTAGAAAAAATAAATAATCCCTTGATAATTGATGATGTAGAATTACCGAATCAGCTTTATTGGGGGCAAGTCTTGGTAAAAGTTTTTTATACCACTATTTGTGGTTCTCAACTAGGTGAAATTGATGGGGTTAAAGGAATAGATTCTTACTTGCCACATTTATTAGGGCATGAAGGTTCAGGTGAAGTAATCCGAACAGGTCCTGGAGTTAAAACAGCTTCAACAGGCGACCACGTTGTTCTTCACTGGATGACAGGAAATGGAATCCAGTCAGAACTTCCCGAGTACCGTTGGAAAGGTAAAAAGTTGAATGCAGGATGGGTTACTACATTTAATGAATATGCAGTTGTTTCTGAAGATAAAATTACAGTTATCCCTAAAACATTTGACCTTAAAATTGCGCCTTTATTCGGATGTGCAGTAACAACAGCTTTTGGTCTCATCAATAACAAGGCAAAATTAAAAATAGGTCAATCAATTATAATTTTCGGAGCAGGTGGAGTAGGACTGAATGTTGTACAAGGTTCTAGCATGGTTTCTGCTTATCCAATTATTGCAGTTGATATCTTTGACAATAAATTGAGATTAGCAAAAAAATTAGGTGCAACACATTGTATTAATACTACAAAAGTAAATTTAAAAAATGAATTAACACGTTTACTGGATAAAAAAGGAGCTGATGTAGTTATCGATAACACAGGAATACCAGAAATAATTGAGACAGCATATGATTATACTTCAAAAAATGGAAAAACTATACTGGTAGGCGTTCCACCATCAGGTCAAAATGCTTCACTTTATACTTTACCGCTTCATTTTGGAAAAACAATAACCGGAACAAAGGGAGGAGAGTCTTTACCTCATATTGATATACCTAACTATATTCGTTTGATAGAAGCAAATAAGTATAGTTTGGACAATTTAATTGCCGATCATTATACACTTCATCAAATAAATGATGCAATTGACTTGATGAGAGGTGGACACATAGCAGGACGTTGTTTGATAGATTTCACATAATAACTCAAATATTTAAGGAGAATTTTAGATGAAAATTGTATTTGGTATTTTTTCTGATCCAATGTCTATACCAGCATCCATGATGTCTGCGTATATTTTGAAAAATAAAGGTTGGGATGTTGATACTATTTTTTTTCAAGATAATGATGAAAATAAAATTATTGAACAGTTAACCGATTCCCGAATTGATATTTTGGCTCTTAGTATGAAAACATTTGAACGAAGTCTTGCTTTTCAAGTAGCTGCATTGGCAAAAAAAATTGGCATTAAAGTAATCTGTGGTGGTACACATCCTACTTATGCGCCTGAAGATGTTCAATCTTCACTTTTGTTTGACGCTATCATCGTGGGTGATGGAATGGGTGTTTTAGATGATATCTTAGATAATCATCATGAATTAAAAGACAATACTGTTATATCTGGTAAAACTCTTAAAGACAAAAGATTTTATGCCATGCGATACTATACTGAAAAACAGAAACAACTGATTCAATCGAGTAAAATGTATGAGTTATTGACCAATATTGGGTGTTTTGGTAAGTGTACATTTTGCGCTACAAATCGAAATTTTTTTAAAATCCCCATTGATGCATGTGCTGAAGTACTCATTCAAGATGCAAAAGAATTGGATTTCAAATCTGTTTGTGTTCACGATGACATCTTTACATTGAGTGCTAAAAGACTTAAACAATTCAGAACTCTTTTGGAAAAAGAAGGAATGTCTTTTTTTTTCCATGTAAACGGGCGTACGTCAATTTTTGCAGAAAAAGTTGCAGAAGAGCTTATTGCTTTTGGGGCAACGGATATCGTTTTTGGTGTAGAAACAGCCTCTTCAAAACTAAGCACATTTTTAAGAAAAAAAGGTTCTTACGAAGATGCTTGTCGTACTGCTATTATATGCCGGAAGTATGATTTGCCATTTAAAATAAATCTCCTTTTAGGCCTACCGACTCAAGACAAAGAGGATTATGAATTAACATTAGATTTTTTACAAGAAACCAAACCCGATACAATCTATTTAAATCATTTTGTTCCTTTTCCAGGTTCTTATCTGTTTGATTACTGCATTAAAAATGGTTATATGCCAGATAATTGGTCATATAAAGATTATTGTGGGGTTAGCCGCGACAATAAAGATTTTAAGGGGTTTCGTCAGGGATTTGGTATGCTAAAACAAATTGACTACGAATTAGTCGAATATTACCACAAAAAGATAAAAGAATTTGAAAACCAACTCAAAGATACAATTATTTATTCAAAAATTAAAGAAATTGATGATCGCCCTTGGGTGATATTTGGGACAGGGACATATTTTTATAGGGTAATTGACAGAATATGGCTGCACAAAACTAACTGGAAAAATTTATTGGGATTCTATGACTATTGGGATGATAATCAGAGTGAACGAAAATTTTTTAAGGAGGAAATCAATACATCCAAAATGCCTCGATTCGCCTGGAGTAAAATTTCAAAAATAAAACCAGAAGTTGTCGTTGTAACAAGCCATGAGGATGGTAATTTGTTAACAATAGATTTACCCTATTTAAGGAATAAATTAAACTATGATGGAGAAATAGTATCTGTTTCTTCATATCAATAAATATAATGACTTTATAATTGAAAACCGGAATAAAAAGTAATGAAATGAAGAACAAAAAAAAGAGAAAAGGTCTATGGTTGATCATAATATAAAAGAAATATTTCTAAACATTTTTGACGATGATAATATTACATTTGATACTTCCATTCATAATTATGAGAAATGGGACTCTTTATGTCATGCAAAGATAATAGTTGCTTTAGAAAAAAAATTTGGTATAAAATTCTCCTTTTCAGAAATAACGCTTTTTACCCGTGTAAAAAATATTCAAGAATATTTATCGAAAAAAGGTTTAATACAATGCTGAATTTTTACCAAGCCATTAATGATAAGTTAAAGAATTCAAACTCAAAATGCTACGTGTATTATGATGAAACACATTATTATCCTGAAATGTATGAAAATATTGAGAAATTTAATTCTATTTTAAAAGATTATTCCGCTAATAAAATTGTATTTTTTACAGGAAAATCTTTTTATGCGTATTGCGGTATTTTTAGCATTCTATTATCTGGTAATGTATGGGTTCCAGTTAATCCGGAATTACCCGAAAAAAGAATTATTGAAATGATTCAACTCGCTAATCCCTCTGTAATTTTAATAGATAGAGACATCCCTTCTAAAATCAAATCATTTATTGAAGAAAGAGCCATTAGAATTGTCAATGTAAATAATATTATTAAATCTAATAGTAAAAGTAGTGTTTCATTAAACCATATAAAAAAAAATGACACGGCGTACATAATGTTCACATCTGGTTCGACTGGTATTCCAAAAGGTGTACCAATGACCCATAAAAATTTTATTAATTTTATCGAAAACGCAATCAATATTCTTCCATTTAAAACCCAAGAAGTTTTTTCCGACTTTCATGATTTAGGTTTTGATATTTCAATTTTTTACTTATTTTGTTGTGTATTAACTGAAAGTGCTTTTGCACCATTTATGAAGAGAGAGGAACTTTTTTTCCCGATAGATCATATTATTCAAAATAAAATTACAGTATGGTCATCTGTCCCATCTGCTATATCAAGAATTATGACTATGCGGCCTGATGAAAATATCCATAACAGCATTAGAATAATGTTTCTTTGTGGAGAACCATTTAGGTTAGACGTCTTGAAATATTGCTACAACAATTTAAAAGTAAAAAATATATATAATTTTTACGGTTTAACTGAGACTGGTGTAGAAAATTTTTATCATTATTGCTCAATCAATGATCTTATACGTTTTAAGAAAAAAGGGTTTGTTCCTATTGGGAAACCTTTACCTGGAAATAATATTAAAATTTCTTCTAACAAAGAACTTCTCCTCTCAGGTTGTCAGATAACACCAGGATATATAGGAAATATAGCTCAGGACCGCTTTGAATTAATTGATAATACGAGATGGTTTCATACAGGAGATATCATAGAAAAGTTCGAAGATGTATACTTTTGTAAAGGAAGATTAGACACACAAGTTAAACTTTCAGGGTACCGTGTTGAATTAATGGATGTTGAAACTCACCTTCGAAATATTGAAGGTATCTCAGATTCTGTATGTTTTGTTAATAATAGTACGTTACATTGTGCGGTTGAAACTTCAGGTAGTATTGACGAAAAAAAAATAGTATATTTACTAAAAAAAGAACTCCCCTCATATATGATTCCTAAAAAGTATTTTTACCTTAAATGTTTCCCAAAAAATAAAAATGGAAAAATCGATCGTAATTTTATTACGAAACAATTTTTGAAAACATGAGAAAATGGGTATGATTATTAAAAGGTGTAAAGCAGAACATTATCAAACTCTTAAACATATATTTAGAAGGGTTTATTCTTCAAATCCTAATCTTCAAAAATTCAGATATTTTAATTGGCAATTTAAAGAAAACCCCTATAATAGTGATGGAGAATACACATTATGGATTTTAGAAGATTCTTCTGAAATAAAAGGATTTTATGGATGGATCCCCGTAGAAGTACTTACTGAAAAAACGTTAGCATGTGAACCAATTCTTTGGTGGACAGCAAAAGATTCCAAAGGATTTGGAATTGAACTATTAAGTAAAATTGTTCAGAATTCTTCAATTTGTCTGTTTCATGGGTGTACATCTCAATCTCTTGATATTTTTAAACATTTTAGATTTCAGATTTTTCCATTAAAAAGATTAATTGGTGTAATTGATTTAGATGCTGTTGAACATTTATTTAAAATACAACGTTCGCTAAATTCTATGAGTATCTTACAGGAATTTGACCCTATTTCTTACGATATAAACACGAGTAGAGTTAATAAAATTAATAGGTTTGATAACAATGAAGAAATGACATTTAAAAATTTTTCTACAATTACAGCAAGACTGAAATATTCTTCAGACTTTTTAAACTGGAGATACGTTGATATTCCTGATAGTTCCTATCAAATAATAAGAGGAGAAAGAGAAGGTGAATACTGTATATATCGTTTAGAAAAAATTAAAAACTATGACTTTTCAGTTTTAAGAATAATTGAATGGAGCTTTGGAATTGACACAGCAAATGAGGCTATAGCTTTTTTAATAAAAGAGTCGAATTATAATAAGGTAATTTTAATTGATTTCTTTTGTTCGTCAGTTGAAATAGGAAATCTATTTAAGCAAAGAAATTTCGGATGTAGTACTGACAATATTTATAATAACATTCCGTATTTGTTCAGACCAATAAAATGTACTTCTAATCCAATGACTGCTCTTTATTGTAATAATAACCATTATATCGATAATAATTATTGGTATATTACTAAAGGAAATTCTGATTTAGACAGAGTTAAATTCTAACATTTTTGATTTATTTTTGATTATTTGAGAATAAGATTTTAAACATACAAGAAATAATTATATTAAGTTATTTTTTCAAATTACCGACTGTTTAATATAATATTTGCAATTTTGTTTTTTCCAAGTACAATTTGTAGTTTGTGTATATTACAATAGAATTTTTTTCTATTATTTATTATAAAAATATGAGGCATTTCATGATTACAACGAAAGAAAATCTAACAGAAGAAAATCTTGCAAAAGAGATGGATACTATTTGTAAGAGATTAGACATTAAATCAATTGATGAAGCACTCCGCTTTCCACGTTATTTTCAAATAGAAACAGTTAGAATATGTAATGCAAACTGTCCATTTTGTTTAGTAAGCGAATTGGAAAAATCTTTTCCTTTTATGGAAGATCAGCTTTTTGATAAAATTGTGGATGAGCTATCGCAGTACTCAGACTGGGTTACTTCTGTTCTTCTGCAAAGAGGCGGCGAACCTCTTCTCGATAAAAAACTCGTTAACAGGATTAAAAAATTAAAGAGAATTGGCATTAAACACGTTATATTTTCAACAAATGCTTCTCTATTAAATGAAAAAAAAGCTGTAGAACTTTTGGACTCAGGATTAGATGAAATAAGTTTTTCAATAGACTCAATTATAAAAGAAGAATATGAAAATTTACGAAGAGGCCTAAATTTTAATACTGTAATGGAAAATATTGAAAGATTCTTTCACTTAAGAAAAGAAAAAAAACCTGATTTGGTAATAAGAGTTAGAGGGGTTTTTTTTCATAATAAAAATATTGATGAAGAATTAAAGAAAAAAGAAAGATGGGAAAATTATTGGAAAAAATTTACAATGAAACATGATAGAGTCTATATGAGTAATCTTCATAATTGGGGAAATAGCTTGAAAATCGATAAATATTCTCCAAGATGTAAAACACTTTATAACCCCTGTATTATGCACTGGTCGACCATGCAGATAATATCTAGTGGTAAAGTTCCTTATTGTTTAACAGATTATGATGGCACTTCCAGTCATGGAGATTTAAATAAACAGTCAATTGTAGATGTTTGGCAGAGTGATAGTTTTAACCAAGCAAGAAATATACATAGCCTTGGAAAAAGAAATGAGATAGATTTCTGTAAAGGCTGTACAATATGGGAACCGGATTTTAGATTAGAAGGTAAATCTTAAGGTTATATATATTGACTTACATGATTTATCCACAAATTATATGTTATTACTTTTCAAATCTTATTGGAGGTAACTAAATGGATAGTATATTAGTTTCAACTCCTGTATCAAGTCCAATTCATCCGCAAGCTAACCTACCATTACTAAAAGGTTATTTAGTTTCAAGAGGCTATAAAACCAAAGTAGTTGATACTAATATTTTATTTTTCCATTGGTTTTTGGGAAAAAAAAAATGTGACATTACGATGGAGCAATTATACAGAAATCCTCTATCATTATTAACATTTTACGACAAGATTGAAAAAGAATTATGGGAAAAAAGTAAAAGTTACAAGGGATTATCAGTAGGGATGAGATATTTAGAAATGCCATACGACAGGACAAATATTGAAGCTGTACTTCTATCTTTACAAGACAGTCATTCTAATCCATTTATACAATTTTATAACCAACTAATTGAAAGTAGCTTTATTTCTTCTGGCATAAAAATTCTTGGAATTGCAATTACTTTCCAGGATCAGATAATACCAGCGTTTACCTTAGCCAGTCTTATAAGAAAACAAATGCCGGATATAAAAATTGTGCTTGGTGGTCAAATGATTACGAGATGCCATGATACCATAATAAAACACGAACAAATTTGTAAATTATTTGACTATCTTTGTCTTTGGGATGGCGAAGAACCTTTCTTTGACATCCATGAAAAAGAAATAAATGGGAAAAATGTTGATCTGATCAATGTAATAGATATTCATAATAGAAATACAATATTTATTGACAGAAATGCTAAAGCCCCTGATTCCAATGAGATACCTACGCCTGATTTTTCTGATATCAATTTTAAAGATTATTTTTTTCCAGATATGCTTGTACCTATCCAAACAACAAGAGGTTGTTATGCTAATTGTGATTTTTGTGCAATACCTTTCGGTTCTAATAAATATCGTGTACGATCTGCACAGCGAGTTGTTGATGAAATCATACAAATCCAGGATTCTACGTTTAAACGTTATGGCGTAAAGGCAACATTGTTTAAATTTATGGAAGATACATCTTCTCCTCGTCTTTTGTTTGAAATATCCAGGGAAATTGAAAAAAGAAAGCTGGATGTTAAATGGGAAACTTTTGCCAGACTCGAAAAAGCTTTCACCAAAGATGGATTCATGAAACAGTTATTTAATGGTGGTTGCAGAAAAATACATTGGGGGTTGGAATCTAATGATCCGAATATTTTAAAAAATATGAAAAAAAAGATAACAACATCTTATTCTGATCAAGTACTGAAACTCTCTTCAAGAGCAGGTATTTTAAATTTCTGTTTTATATTATTAGGTTTTCCAGGTGAAACAGATGAAGAAAGAAAAAAATTGGCAACCTACATTATTAACAATAAAGATATACACACAATTACACCAACAACATTTGACTTGACCAGAGGGGCCCCCATGCAACAGAATTTTTCAGAAAATAATAAATATGGCATGTCTATAAGCCAGGCAGAAGGCTTTCAAGTAAGGCTACCATATTTAATCAAAGGTGTAAACTGGAAAGCTGAAATAGTTCCAAAAGCTCATAAATTTGTCCTTGATGTTGTACAAGAAAGGCCAGATATAGGCCTTATGAGTTTATTTCCTGATCAGATAAGATCTTTATATTGTGATAAATTTTCAAATAAATGGGGGCAAATATTTGTTGATAAATATGGAGAAAAAAATATAAAAAAAGTTCTATTAAAAACAAAAATATACATCAAGAATTATGAAAATGATGATGATATTGATCCGAGCTTACTGCCTGAATCGATAAGAAGGGAACATTTCAGGACAAAAGAGGATATCAATATTATTAAATCTGCTGTTTTTACGAGAAAAAACTATGAACGAAGAAGAATAGAGAAAGTATAAATCAAAGAACGGAAATAAATACAGGGGTGTATTCATGAATTTAACAAGTTATCTTAAGATTGCAGATTATATAATCGGAAATGATGAGCAACAGAAATGGAATGAAACTTTAAAAACAAAAGTTTTGAAAGGGATTGAAATATATAAGAGTGCGAGTACTGACAAAAAAAGAAAAATTTGGGATGATATTCAAGGTAGGATTAGAACGGAAGAAATCAAGGCTTGGTATAGTACTCCACAGGGAGAATCCTTGTTTCAAGGAACATCGATATCTTCATTAACCATTCCTTATACCGTTTCTGAACCAATTAATCTTGACTCCATAACCGAATTAGAAAACCAAATAGCTGAATCATATATATCGTTTCATAATAAAAATGTAAGCAAAGTAAAAGGTGCCATTCAGGAAAATATTGACCAATGGATTGACCAGGGACTTTACTATGGTGTTGTTATATGCTCAAAAATTATTTCTCAAGTTTTCGATTTATCTGTCTCTCAAAACGATGTTATTTTTAATGTCAATTCTTATCATGTTGATCCTCATGAAATATTAAGCTATCCTGATGATATTAGAAAAGAATATTTTGATGAATGTAGGAAAAAATTATTTTGTTTTAAGGATATTGACCTGAATCAAAAAGAATTTGAATCCAGCCTTGTCCTTGCTGATATAAGCAAGCCTAAGATCAAAAAATTTAAAGATAAAATATTACTTGCTCCTGTGCGTTGTAATGAGATTGCATCCATTCTGTCTCATAGAATTGTAAAAAAGATTAAGGAAAAAAGTTACTATAATATTAATCCAAAAAGCCTGGCAGTTGTGATTTATGATACAGATACTCCTTATACATATCACGAAATAATGGACAAAAGTATTTGGAACGATACTCCTGTCCTTCCAGGGCTTACTGTTTTAGGTTCGAGTGGGTCTATAGATGCTTTCAGATGGCTTTATTCTTACAGGATAAGTCTTCTTTCTCAAAAAATACAAAAAGGTTCTTTATTTTCACAAGTTCATAAGTATTACATTCCATTTGTTTTTTTTGGCGTTCTGGTATGGAGGGATGCAGAAATATTATTAGACATGGATTCTCTTTCTATACTCAGATATTTTGGTAATATTTCACCGGACCTCGAATTTGCATACCTGATTCCTGATATTGTAAAGGAAATACAAGAACCTTTTACTAATATATCTTGGGACCAAATCATAAAATAATATACAAAGGAGTAAATGATGTGTACTATTGGATATCACAAAAAATTGAATTTACTTTTTAAAAACAGAGATAAAACAGATAATACTATTGAAAATATATTTATTAATTCTAAGTATATGTCAATTAAGACAGAGGGTAGTAATTATTTCAGTTTAGGTATTAACAAAAAAGGTTGTTCTTTTGTCAGTGCTGCAGTTAATACCCCGTTGTGGACATCACTTATTGCCGAAGGAAAGATAAAAGAAGCTTCTGTTCAATTTAACTTAGAAAATAAAGGACTTACAAACCCGATAATTATGGTTTCAAAATATTTTCCTGAAGTTGAAGACATTGATCAATGGTTGGAAAAAATAGTTAATAAAGACTATAACTACATGGGATATAATATTATACTTGCAGATAAAAGTAAAGCGGTTCATATAGAATTATACAGCGGGAAATACCATATAACGCCAATTAATGATTGTATTCTAATTACCAATCATTTCCAAACAATACATCATGGACCACAACAGAAGAAGGATTATCCCAGTTCCTTTGAACGTTTTAATAGTGGAAAAAAACAAATCTCAACTGTTGTATGCATAGAAGATTTTTTTAATTTTTTAAAGCCAAATAATAATGCATCGATTTTTTGGAGAGAGGGAAAATTTAAAACGATATCTTCTTCTGTTATTGATTTAGATTCAGATACAATTTATTACGCGCCTGATAAGAATCAAGGCTTTACTAGACTTTCAGGAACTGTTCCTCTCAAAGGAACAGAAAAAAAATACATTGAGATGTCAAGATATATTGATTTGCCAACTTATCACAAAATCGAGAGAGGACATCCCTTTTACGAAGAAATGATTGAAGAAGTCAATAATGAACTTATTAATTACTACAATAAAGCGAAAATAGGTGAGGATAAACTACAAATTCTTGAATTAGGAGCAGGAACGGGTCTTTGTACATTAGAACTTATTAAAAATAAGTTTCTACATTTAGATTGTCTTGAAATTGATGAACACTGTTGTTCAATATTATCAAATCACCAGGAAAATAAATTTTACAATGTCATAAATGATGATGCCGTTCATTATTGTAAAAATAACCATTATGATGTTATTGTCTCAACCTTTGCACATGACCATATTCCTTATTCCAAGAGATTTCATTTTGCTGAAAATATTTTTAACAATTTAAAAAAAGGTGGAATATACATAATGGGAGGAGAGATTCTTCCCTATTTTTCTAATGATCTTGAAAGAAAAAAATCTCTTTTTTTGTATCATAACTACATCATCAAACTTGCACTTCAGCAAAACAGAGTTCAACTTTCTGAGCTTGAAAACAACGCCCTTAAGTCAGGTTTAGATATGATTGGAGACTTTAAACGCCATGAAACAATGTTTGAAAAAGAAATGATATCTGCAGGGTTCAAAATGATACAAAAAAAGAAAATGGGGCCTCTTGATAGAGATGATGTTGGAGGTGTTTTTGTTTATATCTTTGAGGCATAATTCAATAAAAGCTATAAATTATTAAAGTTGGAGGAGATGGTGTGAGTAAAAAAATCCCTTTTTTGGATCTTAGTATTCATGATAATTCATTAAGACAAAAATATCTCAATGCAATAGATATTGTTTTTAAGCATGGTCAATTAATTCTTGGTCCTGAAGTTGAAAATTTTGAAACAGAAATCGCAAAATTCTGCGGAGTGCGATATTGTGTTGGTGTCAGTTCTGGAACAAATGCATTGTTTCTCGCTTTGAAATGCCTTGGAATTGGAAGTGGCGATGAAGTTATTACAACGTCTTTATCCTGGATAGCTACTGCAAATGCTATAGCGTTGACAGGTGCTTTACCTGTTTTTGCAGATATCAATGATGATTTAAACATCAATGCCAACAGTGTTAAGAAGTTAATAACTTCTAAAACAAAAGCTATCATGCCTGTACATTATACCGGAAAAATGTGTGACATGGATTCATTAACACAAATAGCCAATGACAATGATTTATTTCTTGTTGAAGATGCTTGTCAAGCTTTTGGATCTCAATTTAAAGGCCAAAAAGCTGGATCGTTTGGAGATATTTCATGTTTTAGCATGAATCCAATGAAAATATTAGGAGCATGTGGCGAAGCCGGAGCTATTGTAACAAACAGTGAGATCTTTGCAAAAAAACTTATTTCCTTACGGTATAATGGGACAATAAATAAGGAAAAATGTATAGAACCTAGTTTTAATGCGCGATTAGATACAATACAAGCTGCATTTCTTCTTACAAGAATTCTGAATATTGATAAAATTATTAATAAGAGAAGAACAATTGCTTCCTGGTACGATGATCAATTAAAGGAATTTGTGATTACGCCAGTTGAAAGAAGTTTTCAAAAGGATGTTTATTATACATATACAATACGAGCGAAAAATAGGGATGAACTAATGAATTATCTACGATCAAAAAATATTGAAACCAAAATACAACACCCTATACTTATGCCTGAGCAGCCTGTTTTTAAAGGAAAAACTATCGGCGTTTATGAAAATGCACAAAAATTAGTACGTGAGATACTCTGTATTCCGTCTCATGAAAAATTGTCAAGAGAAAATATCGATTATATAACTGAAATGATAATAACTTTTTATAAGAAAAAAGATAATTTAATATTATGAGAAATATGGAAAATATTTATATGAAAAATCCTAATATTTTATACGCTTTTTTTGATATGAAAACAGCTCCACCGACTATGGAAATTATCAGATTTCTAGTTCTTGCTGAATTAGAAAGGAAAAAAATCGGTCTTAAAGGCTTAGGGGTAATTTTTGTTTTAGACGCTCCGGATCACCTACAACATCAAACGAATTGTTACAACTATAACAACATTACTTATCCTGTTGATTTCACACAAGACTTTGTTCGATGGAGAACAAGAAATGTTCATATCCGTTGTTGTTGGTTGTTTCCGTCAGTTAAAGAAATTCAAGTTTTTACTTCACGTACACAAGCACGGGCTTTTGAAAATATATTTGTAAAGCACGCATTTCCCCCAAATTATAAAGTTGATAGACCAACAGATTCCAGCCGAGAAAAAGACGTGCAAGAAGCATCAATAAACTATGTGCTACCATCATTTCAAACGACACCACAGTCAAGACAATTTGTTCAAAACTGGATAAATATTAACATACCTGATAAAAAAATAATTTCATTAACTATTAAAGAACATTCAAATCCAGCAAAAAATAATGATATAAATTCTTGGACTGAATTTGCAAAAAGATTAGACCATTCTAAATATCACCCTGTTTTTGTTCGCGATACAGATGCAGCATTAACAACTCCTATACCACCTCAGTTAGAAAAATTTACAATTTTTCATGAAGCCGCCTGGAATATTGAATTACTTACAGCATTATATGAATTAAGTTATTTAAACTTAATAACAAGTTCTGGAGTATATCTTTTTGCATCCCATAATCAAAAAACAAAAGCTCTGATTGTTGCCATTCCTCCAACTCACCATAGTGTTTTTCGTGAACAGATAGTTGAACCAGGTATGCAATATTCTTACTTTACACCTTTCCACAAACTTATATGGGATAACGATAACTTAGCAACTTTAGAATTCGAATTTCAAGAGATGTGCAACAAAATTGATTTTTTTTTAAAATTGACATTAAATAAATGGACTGACTGGATAAAATATTTTATTTCCAGGGATTGCATCCAAGGTGCTGATTGGGCATCTTCTCAAGTTATAGAAAAACATTTTGATAATCCAGCCGCATGGCTCCTCAGAGCGACAACCCTTAGATTAACGAATCAGTTAGCTGATGCTTTGGAAGCCATAGAAAAAACAATAATGCTCAATAATTCTCCTGAAG
>Ga0272440_1002710_pt1 | contig 13626 bp, 8 predicted proteins | sample SSMMMBAug17_FD_192440 | JGI IMG/M metagenome (GOLD analysis project Ga0272440, IMG submission 192440) | Marine sediment archaeal communities from Little Sippewissett salt marsh, Falmouth, MA, United States - SSM-MMB-Aug17 | ecosystem: Environmental > Aquatic > Marine > Wetlands > Sediment ...
GTTCGCACTAAAAATTTTTAGACCATACAAAGTGTAAACTACTTTTTATAGATTCTGAAGGATGCCAAAAGTACTGTCAAAATATTTTGTAAATATGAAAAACCTGTGTCAGAATATTTGTAAATTAACCCATTAGAGATCATCTTTTTGATAAGGTGTTTAGAGGAATTTATCAAAAGGAAATACAAAATTTTGACCCAAAAGAAATAACTAATGAATATAAAGAATTATTTAAAAAATATAAAGATAAATTTCATGTAATATGCGGCAAGTATAGCAACTTAAAAGGTCGTTTTGCCGAATACATGATAGTAAATCATTTAAAATTAAGGGCTTATAACAATAATGATTTATTTTGTTCAATAATGAATAATCTGCCAGAGGACTTTAAGTTTGTTGAATATAAAACTGTTTGGAAATATACAGCTTCACCTGTTTTGAAAAAAAGCATGGAAATTGATGTTTTTGCAAGAGCTGAAAAAGATGAATATTCCTTAATTGGCGAAGTGAAAAACAGGCTAATACCTTTTTCCTTAGATGAAGCGAAAGCTTTTTTAGTAAAAGCTAATGAACTAATTAAATTAGAAAGTATTGGAAAGGTATTGTTATTTGTATATTCAATCAAAAATTTTACAAAGGATGCTTTGGCATTTTTTAAAGAAAATAAAATTGCATGGTGTGATGATGAACGTTGGTTGGATAATGAGATTAATATAACAAATAATGATGTGCAGGATGAGGGACGCCCTTAACGAATTAACTTGATATGAGGGCAACGCACGTTGATATTGTTTCGGTTATGCATAGACAATCAAGTATAGATGCAACCGGAGCGTTGCCCAACATACGCTACCATTTGTTTTAAATAATTTTTTGAATTTATATAGTCAAACATTTCAATTGCTTCTTCAAGTTTTATTAAGTCTTCCTGAGGAAATATGCCTTCAGAATGTTTTTTCAATTCCTCTAATGCTTTATCTGCATCCACATTATTATCATCAATCAATTGAAAAAGGTTATTCATCAACGACGTTACTCTTTCAAAATCAATAACAGACAATTTTGATGGTTCGATTTCAGGCGAATTATTTATGGCTTGAATAGATAATTTCTGTATGGATGACATGACCTTTGCCAAGGCATCCAAAAGATTTTTAATTAGTTTATCAATTTCTTCTGGGCCTCCATTATTCTCCTTTAAGCAGGTCTCAAGTTTTTCTGCTGCTGTAGAGAGATTAGTTGCTCCGATATTCGCTGCTGCTCCTTTGATACTATGTGCAAAAAACTGGATATTGGCCATATCATTTGAATTTATAAGCTTTTCCATTTCCGAACTTGCATTGACAAAATATCCTTTAAAATTGATGAAAGATTTAATCATAAGTTCTTTGTTTCCATTAAGCCTTTTTAAACAGTCTTGAAGATCAATTCCATCCATGATCTCCGGCAATGATGAATTAGCCTCAGGAACAAAGTTCTTTTCTTTTTTTAATAGGTCTCTTTTTTTAGGTTGTATCCATTTCAGCAACACCTCAAACAGTTTTTCTGAATCAATTGGCTTGGTAATATAATCATTCATGCCTATTTTTAATGATTCTTCACGATAGCCCTTTATGGCATGAGCAGTCATCGCAATAATAGGAAGTTCGTTGTAGGTCTTATTTTTTCTTATTAGCTGTGTTGCTTGATATCCACCCATAATTGGCATTTGTAAATCCATCAATACAAGATCGTAGTGTTTTTTGTCAACAGCATCAACAGCTTCCAATCCATTATTAACAATATCAACCAGCAAACCATAGCTATCCAAAACGTCCCTTGCAAGCTGCTGATTAAAAAGATTATCCTCTACCAGCAATATTTTTGCGCCTTCAATTTTTTCTATGATCTTCCCTGATTCATTCTTAAAAAGGACGCTATTTGTTAAGGGCTTTTTACCGAATACTTCCATAATCGTATTATAAAGAAGCAAGGGCATTATCGGCTTAATAATAAAGCCATTTAAGTCAATATTTTCAACTTGTTTCAACACTTCTTCTTTTCCATAAGTAGTCATCAGGATAATCATCGGTTTTTTTGTCATTTTTAAATCAAGTCTAATTTTTCTTAAAAGTTCTATGCCATTCATTTCAGGCATCTGCGCGTCAATAAACAGCAAATCATAGTGCTTGTCTGCTGACGCATGTTCAAGTTCTTTCAGAGCCAAAGCACCTGAATTTACAGAAACAGCATCAAATTTGAAATATTTAAGATTATTTTCCAATACCTTACAAGCTATGGCATTATCATCCACCACAAGTACCTTTAGGTTTGTAAGGTTTTCAGGAATATCAAACCCTTGCTTACTTTCCTCCAATTTATGAACAAACGATGCTGTAAAATAGAAACTGCTTCCTTTTCCTGGATAACTTTCTACAAATATTTCTCCTGCCATCATTTCCACCAGGCGTTTGGAAATCGCTAAGCCAAGACCTGTCCCACCATACTTGCGAGTTATAGAATGGTCTGCCTGGAAAAATGCGGAAAAAAGTTTTTCAGTTTGTTCCTGTGTCATCCCTATTCCAGTATCTAAAACCGAATATTTAATGGAACAATGGGTTTCATTTTTATCTGCCAACTCCACTTTTATTAAAATATACCCTTTTTCCGTAAACTTAACTGCATTGTTGGCCAGATTGATCAAAATCTGACCCAATCGCAAGGGATCTCCAATCAGCTTATTGGGTATATCATTATCAATGGTACAGATAAGTTCAAGATCCTTATCAGCCGCCCGAATTGAAATCATTTGAATGATATTGTCGATAAGTTTATCCAAGTGGAAATCTATAGATTCCATGGTCAGTTTACCAGCTTCAATTTTTGAAAAATCCAGAATATCATTTATGACATCAAGAAGAACTTGTGCAGATAATTCTACTTTGGATATATAATTTTTCTGCTTAGCTGTAAGCTCTGTTTTTAGAGCAAGCCCAGAAAAACCAATAATTGCATTCATTGGAGTTCGTAATTCATGACTCATAGTTGCCAAAAATGTACTTTTGGCAAGATTGGCAGATATCGCCCCTTCCCTTGACCGTTTCAATTTGTTTTCACGATTACTGATTTCTGTTATAAAATAATTCACAGCATTTGACATTCCAGTAATTTCATCATCTCCGGTAACGGGGATTATTGATTTATTACCCTGAATATAATCCTGCATGCATTTTTTCAGAATCAATATTCTTCCTATAACTGATTTGAGGATATAATAATAGATCAATAATGCGCTGAGAAATGCAATAATTGGAATGGAAACAAGCATAATTGCCAATTTTCTGATTTCATCTTTGAAATAATTATTTCTTCTGGTGATATCTGTTTGGATATCGGAAAAGATACGCGCTGCAATTTTAATTAATTCACCAGACAGAAACTTATGTTCAATCAGGTTTTGTACTGTTTTTTTATGAATAATAAGCAACTGTTGTCTAAGTTCGAAAATATTTTTCTCTTCCTCGCCATATTTTTGGACTTCCATTTGAATTGGTTTAAGCATTTTTTTTATTTCAGGAGGCACTTCAGTCAAAATAATTATTGACTTTGAAATCAATTCATTAAATTCATTTCTTGTTTCAGAAATATCCATTTCATTTATTTTTATCAGGCTCTGAATATAAAAAAATTTACTAATTGCCTTATTCATGGTGCTATGCCAAGCATAAAAGGATTTAAATTGTTCAGCAGTCAAAGAAATATTAAGATTATTCAGTTTCAAAGAGATGTCATTCAATCTGATATAAATATATTTGATAAAATAATTTTTTTTAACCTGCTGGTTCGTAATATCCATCAACACTTTCAGATTATTAAATACAAGATCAAACTGCAAAGATAACGATGAAAGGTCATCAGTCGAAATCCCTGCTTTTGTGAGAGACAAAATAAGATTTTTTTTCTGACTAACTTTTTTTTCTATCTCTTGTTGAAGTTGGGATCGGATATACGGATTTTCTGCTATTATAATATCTGGTGCATTTGAGAATAGTCTTTCAGTTTCACGAATAAGTAGCGAAGCTTTGATCAAAGCTGGCATTCTTCGATTTGAGACCTCTGAGAAACTTGTCTGAAAACGATATAAAGCCACAATGGCTAAGCCTGCTGAGATTGCAGTTGCCATAGTTATAACAATTAGACCAGCAAGTACTTTTGAAGCAATGCTGAACTTGAGCTTGGGGATTAACATATTCATCCTCCAACTAATTTTTGCTTATTCTATCATTCTCTTTTTTTATCCAGACACAATCAAAAGGCGACGTTAATCCCCATATGCTATCATTTAATCCGAAAACGTTTTTATTATAAACTGTTGATACAGGCAGTTTTAACAGATAATAAATCGGCAAATCTTGTACTATAATCTTTTGAAATTCTTTATAGAGAGATTTTCGTTTTTGGAAATCTCTTTCAACTGCCACCTTATCCATAATTTTATTAACAATTGGATTACAATATCCCTGTGTATTTGAGTACAATACGCCAGGCCTGATATTGTTACAATCATAAGTACGATGAACACCTATCACGGGGTCGCCCCAATTATAAACAACATTTAGAACCATATCAAAATGACCATTGGATACATTCGCTGAAAATTCAGAAAAATTCTTAGAATGTCTAATGTTTACTTCAATGCCACTCTTTCGTAACAATTCATCTTTAATATATTCTGACATATTTACATACGTAATATTTCTAGGTATATAGTCTAATTTGATTGAAAACCTTTTACTGTTTTTATTGCGCACATAACCCGCAGCATCTAACAATTCGTTAGCCTTTTTGATATCTGTATTATAATGTTCAACATCATCGGTGTAAAAAGGATGATCGGGACCAATGGGGCCTGTCGCTTTGATGGACTTCCCTTTAAAAAGGTCTTTAGATATCAGTTCACGATCAATACTATAGGCAAGTGCCTGTCTCACACGAATATCATCAAAAGGTTTTTTACGCATATTGAACCCTATCCATATGAGCGGAAGTATTCCTTCATACCCTTTACTCGTAATAAGCAAATTTTTATCATTTTCAAGTATATCAACACTGTCATGCTTATAAAATGGCCAAATATGTGTATGACCAGATGTCATAGAAAGGGGATCAAATTTTTTGCATATTTTGAAGCGCACCTTGTTCAGATAAGGACGCCCTTTAATAAAAAAATTGTCGTAACGTTCAAGAAGAATATGGTCCCCAGGAATGAATTCGACAAATTTGAATGGTCCGGATCCAACAGGATTCATATTTGCCGGATGCGTTTTTATATCTTTACCATCTCCATAAATATGTTTCGGAATAATTGGTAACAATGAAGATGACATTGCCAATAATATTGCTGGGTGTGGATTTTTCAAGCGAATTATAGCCGTATGTGGATCAGGCGTATCTACTTTTTCAACAGAAGAAAACATAGAGCTAAAGGGATGATTATCCCGAACAGTTATGATTGAAAATTCAATATCTTTAGATGTAATGGGCCAACCATCATGAAACGTTGCATCTTTGACCAGATGAAGCGTAACTGAAAGACCATTTTTAGAAATTTTCCATTTTTCAGCCAGATATGGCTGAGGATGCCATTTATCGTCAAATCGCAAAGGTGATGCAAATAACTGAACACCGGGAAACCCAACATATGAGCCTGAGATAATTGCGGGGTTCAAATGTAAAGGTGAATTAGCCATTGCAAACACCAATTCATTACCATATTTTGATTTATCGACATTGGATGCTTGTTCAGCAGCAAAGCACATTGTGAAGTTGATACTTGTCAAGAAAAGGATCATGCCGAACAGTTTTTGTATAAATTGATTCATTTTTTTTTCTCTTTAATAAAGTTTTGATTTATATAAAACGTTAACAAAATTCACGTTTTTTTATGCGGCTTTGTCCCTATTTTTTATGCGCTTTCTTGTGGCAGAAAAAAACTCATTGTCGTGCCTTTGCCTTTTTTGCTTTTAACTTGAATCGTTCCATTATGAGTTTCAATAATTCGCTTAACAATTGATAATCCAAGACCAGTGCTTGTTTCACCACCACTTTGATTATTCTTGAATTTTTTGAAAGTGCCAAATATATGTGGCTGATTTTTTTCTGGAATACCCGCTCCTTCATCAGTAACATCCACCCTGATTTTTTCTTGAATTTGGGAAATTTTTACTGTAATTTTTCCTGACTGTGAAGAAAATTTGATAGCATTACTCAGAAGATTGTCAATTACCTGGGCTATGCGGTCTTGATCAAAACCAATTAGAGGAATGGATTCAAAATCCGTTGATATCTGAATATTTTTTTTCTTTGACATGTGCTGAAATAAACAAATACGATTTTGTACCATTTCAACAAGATTATTCTGTGAAATATGCAAATCCAGTTTTCCACTTTCGATAACAGCAACATCCAGTAAATCATTTACAAAAGCAAGCATATGTTTGCTTTGTTCACAAATAATTTCAAAAATTTTCTGTTGATCATCAGAAATATAATTTTGTAACTCTTCATTTAATATTTTAGTAAATGACAGGATAGCCCCTAAAGGATTGCGTAAATCATGTGCGGCAATGCCTATAAAATTGTTTTTCATTTGATTGAGATGTTCCAGATGTGAGGTCATTTTTTCAAGCGTGTCTCTTTTTTTTTTTAGTTCAATATGTGTCTTAACACGGGCATTAACAATAGGTATACTGAAAGGTTTGGTAATATAATCTACACCACCGCATTCAAAACCTTTTGCTTCATCTGTTTCATCAGATTTTGTTGTAATAAAAATAACAGGTATGTCTTTTGTCAATTCATTTCCTTTTAATTGACGACAAACTTCATAACCATCGATATCTGGAAGCACGATATCAAGCAGGATTAAATCAGGTTGTTGTTCAGATGTTGCTTTTTCTATAGCTTGTTGACCATTCATTGCAAAAATAATTTTATACTCATTTCGCATGGCATCCGTTAGGATTCTTATATTTGAAGGGACATCATCCACAATTAATATTTTACTTTTCTGTTTATCTATAAACATCATTGATCTCCTTTTATGCGGAAAAAGTGAGGAAAAAGGATGGCATCTTAATCGCATCCTATTCACTGTCCGCTATCTAAAAATAATAGTTAATAATTAATACTACTTAATTCAAAGCATTCAAAGCATATCTCGACATATTGATAACTCATCCCCAAACAAACAATGCTCCTCTGCCGCTTGTTCATAGAGGCGCGCGGATTACCATTTGATATTGATTTGATAATTATTGAAAAAAAATGTTTGTCAGGAAAGTCAATAAGCTTTGACAGGGATCAAACGACCTCTTTCCAACAAATACAGTTCAGACAATAAGGCTCGGGAAAGGGGGGCGTTCTTTGATATATTGGTAAAATGTAAAAAATAATATCAATATATCAAAGAACGTCCCCTTTTTTTTCATATGCAAAAGCCTTTTTTTATTTGTATTCCTCACAAGAACAAAGCTCCCAGCCATTATACACCAGCACAATTTTTTTCAATTGGGTCGTACCAATGCTCTTTTGCACCCGATCGGATTGACTATATTGATCCAGTTGTTTTCTGGCTTTCGTGATATTTTCATCCAAAACCTTTTGAGAAAAATCACTTCGGGTGATATATTTCAACTCTATCAAATAGGCGTATTGAAGGTCTGGAAATTTGGCTGAAAAGGGTTCCAGATAGATATCAGAAAAGCCTTTGTTCATATCCTGCTCAGACTGGGTGATATAAAAATCAGTCACATTAAGATATGCCAGTAAAAACCCTTGAATGACTTTTTCACCATTTAAATAGTCTCGAATGCTGGTTTGCTGCTCGATTTGATCTGAAAGAAACTGGAAAAATGGATGCCAGTTACCGCGAAAAGCCATTTCACGCATGTGCTGAGACAGTTCCCACATATCAACCTTGAAAATTTCCACATCTTCAAAACCGCTGCGGATATATTCATACATCAATTTTTGTATGGTAATGTTTGGAATTTTCAGCAAATACATGCCTTCCAGTTCACGATCAATGGTCAACAGTCCAAAGTAATACAGCAGTGAAATAAAATTGGCCTTTTTACTAAGGTCTTTCACCGGGAAACTTTCTGCAATATTGGCCACAATTGACTGTTTTTCAACAATACGTTTTAATTCGCTGAAATTGCCATTTAATTGTTTATCCAGCGTAATCAAATAGCGAAGTTTGTTGTAATCAATTTTGACATTTTGATCGATCAGCTTTTCTGGTATGGCAGATTCTTTTATGGCTTGTTTAATAAAATGCAAAACCATGTCAGAATTAAATATGCTGTTGGTTGCTTTCTTAGAAAAATGATAATTATTGTACCATTGTTTCATAACCTCCATACAAGAATCTGGTTCAAGTTTCAGCTCACCGGCATGATAGTAATAAGTTAATCCTAAATTGGATTATTTTTTTAATAACTATGTTTTATGTAAATGGCAACTGAAAAATGACTCGTTTTGTTAAAAAATTTGAAATTTGAATGATAAAACTATGCCCAATATTATATTACCTAACTAAATATTAAAATATTAAATATAATTTATAATATTGGACAAAAAATTGACCAAATTATTGTGATCACCATATGCCCATATGACTTGATAAAAAGATAGCGCCAGCCAACGCCGGATAACGCAACCAAACGCTGAAAGCGCAAATGAATATAGCCCCCGGCGTTATCCTGCATTGCCTGGCGCCGTTTGGCGCTGCCCCCTGTATTGCCCCGTATTACATAGTGTCGCCCTGCTTTACTTGGCGTTGCCCAGGGCTATAATTTGCGCTTTCAGCGGTTAGATTCCTTTGATTTATGAGTTTTACTCAGAAATTCAAAAAAGGTACGAAAATACGAAATATTTTGGTATCAAGATTTACGGGAAGAGCAATAGTAGAATATTTTTTTGCCCCCCCCATCCCAATTTTTTTTTGGGGGGGGCGTTAATTTTCGACTGCCATATTGCTGTTTAGTGGGTCATTTGGGGACTGCCAGATCATTCTCCTTAATTTCAAAAGCTTCAAAAATTTTTCTTTGATTTTTTGACAGCTCACTCAATAATAACTTATCCCCTTCAATGTTTGTGATTTTTAATTTTTTAAGTTCTGCAAGTAATTCTTTAACAGAGTATCGCATAAATAATTTTTTTTTCTTCATTACTTTCGATATTTCCATATAAATAATCAAGGAAATAAATTTGATAAACAATCGTCCATCTGCATTATATTGACTATGCGCTCTTAATCTATCTGTATCAAATTCATTTTTTACTATATCAAATACTTTTTCTACACGATCTCTTTGTCGATAATACTCTAATATTTTGATTTTATCTAACTCCTTATTATTTGTTAATAAAATAAAACATCCCATTTTTGAGATATTTGTTTTTATAGTTTTCATATTTTTTTCAATACATAATGTTTTTTTATTCCATTTAAAATACGTATAGTATTTTTGGGGTATATTTGATTCTCTAAATTTAAAATATTCTTTGAGCGTTGCAATTTTTCTACTACTAAGTTTTAATTTATCTTCTAATTCAAATAATATTTTTAAAAAACAATGTTTTTGATCAATTTCAAATTTTTCATCATAAAATATATGGGCATCAAAATTTTTATCGTCAAAATTAAGTGTGGCTAACCTATAATGCAATATTTCATCATTATATTTAAAAGAATTAGAAGAATTTTTAAGTATAAATTTGTTTTTTCTTAATAAAGCTTTTACTTTTTTCAAAGTAAAAGGAAGTGGCTGAATAAAGTACACTTTACTTTTGCTATTATCCATTTGTAGTACATTTGCTTTGCTAAAAAAACCTCGATCTAAAATAAAAAAAATATCAGATAAATTATAAACCTTTAGATACAATTCTTTAAGGTTTTGACATCTACTATACTTCCTGGATAAATATTATAATAAATTGGCAATAAATTGTTTTGGCAAAAAGTTATGCCATAATTCAATTGTGGTAAATGTTCTTTGTCACGATTATACCCCCATTCAATAAAATCAATGTTTGTAGAGTAACTAGAAATAGATGTAATATCGTAGTAAACACCATTTATTGGTTTAAGATGTTCTATCCATTTACATATGAAGTCTAATCGTTGAGCTTGAGAACGACCTAAATCTTCACATAAGTTAGAAATAGCGCTTGAATGAAGTTTTTTAGCATTGATTAAATATTGTTCATCATGCCAATAAGGAAAAAGATATAGTGGTGATGCTTCCATTATATCATAGTAAGCTAAGGCAAGAATGTCATTATATAAGTTTGGAAAAACTATTTTTAAAATGTTAGTTACACCTAATTTTTTCGATATATTTTCTAATAAAAAAATGTTGCCATAATTTTTATTAATTATGAAGCTTTTTTTTTGTTTTATTTTAGATTTGTTTTTCTTATTTTTGGGTCCTATGTAGGTTCGCTTTTGACGGGCTTGTTTTTTTGTTTTATCCCAATAGGACTCTACTTCATAGAGATAAATTCTGCCATTAATTTTCTGTTCGATAATATAGCTCATAGTGATTACTTTTAATAACGATTAAAATATAAGATAAATATCTTAATTTTAACATTATGTCAAGTTTAAATTTTCATAGTTATTAAAAAATAATCCAATTTAGGGTTAATATCTCCATTGTTTCGGATTCAGTAAAACCAGTAAATTCATTTAAAGCCAAATCCATACTGACATTGTCTCCAATATTAAAACCACTGGTAACATCATCCATAGTCACCGGAGAAACGCCTGTAATAAACAATCTGGATAGCCCTGAATCTGGCATGGAAGTCAGCCCTTTGAGTAAATTAAAAAAATATCGAAACGCACCCTCTCCCTGGGTTAAGTGGTAGTATTCTTTTGTACCGGAGCTTGTCAGAATGGTATTGGTAAAATTGTCATATTCATCAATAAACATATACACTTTGAGTTTGTTTGCTGCACAATGAAAAAAAATTCGTTGCAATTGATTCTCAGTGTTATCAGCTTCAAATATTCTTTTGCGACTGACATCATCAAAATATCGGTTAAAATAGGGGTCACATCTTCATATACCATTTAAGATAATACCTTTTTTTTTCAATAAATAATCATTTTCAAAATATTGTCTTGACGATTCATCTTAATTTTTATGCTTATCTTTATTGGGATTAATTGTCAAATCATTAATGATAAATGATAAATGAAGATGTGACCCCTGGTTTCCCCCTGGTTTCCTCCTTTTAATGCTTATTCATTCGTGCAAAGATAGTGTAATATTATATCTTCTGATACATTTACCCAATAGCCTTCGCCTGGTATCAAGTTTTTAAGGGTATTAAAAAAGGGTGGAATATCAGGATCATAACTATACTGAATGTTTTTTACTTTTACTAAAACACTTACTATTTCGCTAAAAACTTTTTCTACAGCTTGTGGGGATTGGCAATTATAACCAATTAAATTCCAACCTTTTTTAAGGTCAATGTTTGAATCTACACTCAGTGGTTTTCCACTAATATACAAATCCATATCATTTTCTATATTTACCCAGTATCCTTTACCCTGTTCCATTGCTTTTAAATTATTCAAAAATGATGGCATAAATGGGTCATAACTTTTTGTGATACTTTTCACTTTAACAAGTTGTGAACATATTGAATTCAAAACTTCATCAGGTGACTGATTATCTATTTCCACATTTAATGATATCAAATTCCAACCAGAATTAAGTGGAATCTTTTGCGTTTTGATTGCCTTTAATTCTGTAAGAGTTATTTTATTTCCTTCATTGCCAGATTCATCATATGCTGAAACTGAGACATAAGAATTTTGATTTATTCCATTTAAGATGATGGAAGTATGATCTTTAATATCTTCAAATAACTCTAAGTTATCTGGAGAATCTCCAATGTATATTTTATATCCTTTTGTATCAATATCTTCTGCTTGTTCCCATTCAATTTTATAGCCTTCAGCCATCAGCGTTATTTCTGCTGTGTTAGATAGTTCAGGTGCATGATTATCGTTTATTATTATGTCATATGGAGAAGATTGTGCTTTGTTACCTGAACTGTCAATCGCCTGAATAAAATATTGTATTCCAAAGGATGTTATATGTTTTTGGGGAATCATTTCTGAATATTCTGAAAAAGACCTGTTTTGTTTTTTCATTTCAATTATCTCATATGGCATTTCATTGGTTTTAGGTCTGTAGTAAAGGTAAACACCTTTTATAGACGCCTCATCTGTAACACTTGCACAAATTTGAATAGGTAAATCTGAACTTGCACTTGTAATTGGCTGATGCTCAATAACTGGCGCGATATCATTTGTATAGAATTTTTGAATCAATTCTTTGTTATTCCCGCTTGAATCCTTTACAATCAGTTTTATTTGATGTTCTCCCTCTGGCAGAGCATTATTCATTTTATAAGTAAATTGACCATTGCTTTCATTATAATACTGGTGGATATTTGCATTGTTTACAATCTCAGTATCATCAATAAATAATTGAATGCTGTTTATATTAATGCCGCTAAAATCATCAACAATTTGAAAGGAAATTGTAGGGGTATTTGTTCCATCAGATATTTTAAAATGATTGATTTCAGGGGCAGATGGATCAATTGCCAAAATGTATTGACCTGTTAAGCTAATTGAAGAAGTAACATTGCCATTTTCTGTATCTACCATTCCGCCAATTAAATGATAATATCCTGTCTGACTGTTCCAGCGGTATATTCTTAATTTACTTGCATCTGTTTCAGAAAAACCAGCTTCACTTAATTGTGTAATGTTGTATTTTAATGTCAGTTCTAATGGAGAAAAATCTTTAATCTCATTATTACTTTCATCCATAATGCGAATAAAATAGACTTCACCAATTGTCTGGGCCTTTACTGTTTGAAAACGATCATTTTTTGCAGCAATCCTTTGGGATATCTTCTTGTTGTTGTTAATTAATCGGGTTATTGATGCTTTTGTTGCTTTTATTGCCTTTAACGTTCCACGTAACATTGACTTTCCAACTGTTATAACAAACTCAGTACCTTCATCAATTTTTTTGAGAATTGTTTCTAAATGATCAGAATTCTCTTTGATTATTTTTTCCAGCTCTTCTTTAATAATATCTTCTAATATAAGCATCTCATTGTTTTTTATATAAGCATCTGGATATGTTTCAGTTTCCAATAAATATTTTTTGGGTATAAATATTGATTTACTGCTGATATACTCAAGATTTTTTTCACATGCTGCCTTAAAATTAAATCCTATTAAATCAGCGTGTATATCAACAGATAATTCTGAAAGATTGATAAGTTTTTTAAATCTTTCACACTCAACCTGACCATTTCTAACATTAAAAAAGCTGCTAAATGCGTTGTTATAGTGTTTTGGTGTTAAATTAAAAGATAGTCCATTCAACATGCTATGTATCATGGGGGATTGTGTTGATAAATCCTCTATAGAATCTGGATGATCTGTTTTTACTCTGCGATAGGTTTCATAAACATCAGAATGTTCAATAAACAATCCATAATCATCTTGACTTCGATTGAGCAATTGCTCCATAACTATCA
>Ga0272440_1002711_pt1 | contig 13624 bp, 6 predicted proteins | sample SSMMMBAug17_FD_192440 | JGI IMG/M metagenome (GOLD analysis project Ga0272440, IMG submission 192440) | Marine sediment archaeal communities from Little Sippewissett salt marsh, Falmouth, MA, United States - SSM-MMB-Aug17 | ecosystem: Environmental > Aquatic > Marine > Wetlands > Sediment ...
CTCTTGGAATATATCCAGGCAATGCGGCAATTCTTTCAGCTTTGTCTGTCAAAAACCAAAAATAGGGTAAGCCGCGTACACCATAACTTGCTGATATTCGTGGTTGTTTGTCGGAATTTATTTGAATAGGAACAAATGAATCCTGCAAAATATTAGCAACAGTTCGATCTGCAAAGGTTTCATTTTCCATTTTTCGACAATAGCCGCACCAATTGGCATAAAAATTTAAAAAGATCGGTTTTTTGACAACCTTTGACCTTTCCATTCCTGCCTGATAATCCAACCAATTAACCCGACCGGCCCATGCAGATGTACAGACTAAAATGAGTACACTCAGGCACATGATAATTTTGGTAAATTTATTCATAAATTACCCCATTATTTGCAATTTGTTTGTTATTAATAGAATACCAATGATAATTAATAATAATCCAGATATGGTATTCACATACTTGATAAATTTTCTAGTTCGGGAAAGCCATGTCAATAAAGATTGAATGGAAAAAGATATCACTAAAAAGGGCAATGCCAGTCCAGCGGAATATAATGTCAATAATATAATTCCCTGACCGACACTGTTTTGATTGGCCGCTAAAATAAAAATAGATCCCAATATCGGGCCAATACATGGACTCCATCCAGCGCCAAAGGCCATGCCAATGATAAAGGTTCCCATAAAATGTAATGGCTTTTTATTAACATGAACGCGTTTCTCATAGTCCAGGCCTGAAATATGGATTATGCCTGTCAGATGAAACCCCAAAATACATATAATATGACCGCCTACGACACGAATCGTTGCTTGATAGGTTTGAATCATTTGCCCTACAAATGATGCCGATGCCCCCAATATGATAAACACTGTTGAAAAGCCAAGAATATACGCGATTGTTGATACAATTACTTTTCGGCGAATGCCTTGTGTGTCTTCACCGGTTAATTCATCAAGACTGAAACCAGTGATCAATGTGAAATATGCTGGTATCAATGGTAATATACATGGGGAAAAAAAAGACAGTAACCCCGCAAAAAACGCCGCATGATATGAAATATTTTGTGTAAACATAAATTAAGAATACTTTCTGGGTGAAAGGTATATGTTCTTTGTGTGTGTGCGAATTGCATTGATCAAACAACCAATGCCAACAATAAACATAACGATATCACGTAATAATGATATAACAAGCTCTTTTTCAGCATTGGGATCTACTGTAAAACATCCACATTGGATATCCAATCCCCTGAATAACGCTGATGCCAGAGCAATGATAAACACTAAAATTAATAGATTAAAAATAATCAGTCCAGCTCGCTCCCATAAGCCAATTATCAATAATATGCCAGTAATCAGTTCAAGCCAGGGTAAAAAAATGGCCATTGGGTGAATTAATATGTTGGGCAAAATTTTATAGTGATAAACCATTTCCGCGAACAGCTCGGGATTGAATATTTTATCTACAGAAGCCCAAATAAAAACAACCCCCAGGCCTATTCGAATGACAATATGTAAATAACGCATTTTTTTATATTTTACTTAGTTCTTTAGCGCGCATTTCAGCTTGCGAAATGGCATCTATTATAACGTTTTTCAGAGAATGTGATTCCATGACACCGATGGCAGCTTCAGTGGTGCCGCCTTTTGATGTCACCATCTGTCGCAACTTTATGGGACAGGCATCAGGTTGCTTCAACAATTGCAACGCACCTTCCGCAGTCTGAAGCACCAACATGCATGATTGTTCTTCAGAAAAGCCAAGATTCTTGGCTGCCTGAATCATTGATTCGACAAAATAAAAGAAATATGCAGGCCCTGAACCAGATATTGCTGTGATTGCGTTCATTTGAGTTTCTTCAACAGCAAGCACTTTTCCCATTGATGCCAATATATCATGCACTGTTTGCTTATCATCGTCTGATGCAAACTTGTTGCCACAATAGGCAGACATTCCAAATTGAATCAATGCGGGTGTGTTGGGCATCACGCGAATAATTGGTAATAAATGATGCGATTCTTCTTTCAGATCGTTATATAAAATCTGTGATAGTGTCTGTATTTGGATTCCTGCTGCAATGGATACTATCAAACGATGCATATCCATATGTGATGGTTTAATTTCTGTCAGAACAATTTTCATTATCTGAGGTTTCACAGCCAGGATGACAATGTCATTATTTTGAAATAATTCCGAATTATTTGAAGCACATTTAACATTATATTTGTTTTCAATACGTGTTAATCGTTTTGTATCAGGATCGCTGATTTGAATTTGTGAACTATCAATTTGTTTGATCAGCCCACAAATGAATGCCTCAGCCATATTTCCAGCACCGATAAACCCGATTTTTGTGTTTGGTTTCATATTATTCCTTGTTGTTGGTTATCGTTTCGATTTTTTATTTCTGGCCTTGAATAATTTCCCTGATATCATGTTTCAATTTATGACATAACTTGTAATCAAATGCAATAGAATTATAAAGATTATTCACATCCACATGAATGTCAATGGAAAAGATTTTGCATGAATATTTTCATCAACCAAAAGATAAAGCAAAAAAAAATGAAAACAAAAATAACAATTTTTTTATGTATCATCTTACTTTTTTCTGCTCGTGCAGATTTATCAGGCAATACAATAATTCCCAGAAAGTTGTTGATTGCATATCAATCAGATTTTGGGCAGAAAGAAAATGTAAACACATATTTTGAGATTTGTCAAACAATTACAGACTATTATGGGTTATTATCCGACTATATTGATATTAATACCCAATCTTTTCCCAATGATCAGGATATGAAAAAGTATCGTGCAATCATAACAGCTTTTAACACGAATAAAAACAAAAATGGTATTTCCTGGCTCAAATGGTTGAAACACCAATGCGATCAAGGAATCAAACTCATTATATTCGGCCCTTTGAGTGGTAATGACGCAATAAATAAAACTGAATATAAACAGTTGGTTGATGCAATCTACTCGTATATAGGCATTCAATATAAAGGGATGTTTTCAAATCATCGGGGACGGCTAAAATATTCATATAAAGATTTAACGCGTGTAGACTTTGAAAGATCCTATCCCATTTTTCCAATAAGTTATGAACAATTCCAGGTGCTTGATCCTGCTGTTAAGGTATGGTTATCAATTGAACGAAAGGACATAGAAAATTCTAACAGTGCAATAATTGTTACTGGCCCCAATGGTGGTTTTGCACGATATCAAGCTATGTATTGGATGGATCCGGTATCATATAAAAAAAAGTGGTATTTGAATCCATTCATATTTTTTGAAGAGGCATTGGACATAAGAGATCTTCCACGTCCAGACCCAACCACATTGAATGGTATGCGTGTTGCTTTCTCGCATATTGATGGCGACGCATTTTCAGGGCCATCACGAATTGATTCCCAATATACATGTGCTGAAGTGATTCGCGATGAAGTACTCAAAAAATACAATTATCCAGTTACAGTCTCGGTAATCGTGGCAGAAATATCGCCTGAGGCATTGGGAAATCAAAAACTTGTAAATATTGCCAAAGATATTTATGCACTGCCCAATATCGAGCCGGCATCACACGCTTTTTCTCATCCATACTATTGGAATGAACATTCCACAATAAAGGATAGATACCCCAGTCAATATGGATTTATTGTTAAAGGATATACCTTTGATTCTGAAAAAGAAATAGTTTATTCATTGAATTATATCAGCCAAAACCTGTCACCACCAGATAAACCCTGTCGTGTGATGCTCTGGTCTGGCGCATGTGATCCAACAGACAGAGATCTCAAACATTGTAAAAACAACCATTTTTATAATATGAATGGCGGCGATACTGTGTTTGATGAAGCCAACGATTCATATACTGCGGTTGCGCCCCTTTATCGCAAAGTTGGCAATCACTATCAATTTCATTGCGGTCAGGCCAATGAAAATATTTTGACCAACCTTTGGGAAGGCCCTTACTATGGCTTTCGTGAGATTATCTTAACCATGAAAAAAACAAATTCACCCAGGCGATTAAAGCCTGTTGATATCTATTATCATTTTTACAGCGGGGAATATCAATCTTCATTGAAAGCAGTACAAACTGTTTATGAATGGGTGCTTGCGCAGAATGTTGCGCTTGTTTACGTTTCACAATATATTGAAATGATGCAAGGTTTTTTGCAGGCCAAAATGTTTATGAATGATCAGGGGCAATTTGTTTTAAACGATTACGATCATTGCTTGACTGTTCGGTTTGATCATGCTGAAAAACTGCCAGATTTGCGTAATTGTAAAAACGTGATTGGCTTTTCAAAGCAACCGCAAGGACTTTATGTCTCACTGAAACCTGAGACCAACAATGCGGTCATTGCATTTTTACAAGATTCGAAAACAACGCCTGATATGCCTTATATCGAACACGCAACAGGTTGGGTCATAGATTTTCAGGTAACAGGCCAGGCTATTCAACTGGATTATCAAGGCTTTGGCAAAGGAACTGTCAAAATGGCAGGCTTGCAATGCAATAGGGAGTATCAAGTGAATCAAAAACAAAAGGTTAAAACAAACTCCAATGGAAAAGCGATATTGATGTTACCTTCTCAATAATTTTCTCGGCCAATTATTTTCAGAGCTTTCCTAAGCGGTCATAAGTTTTCGGTGAGAATTTACCAAATTCCATTTTCAAAACTCTATCTGCAACATGAAAATATCGATCATCATGGCTGACCGCAATAATCGTTTTTCCTCTATCTTGTAAATCTTTTAGCAAAATATCATAAAAATATTTCCTGAAATCTGGATCCTGATCAGCTGCCCATTCATCATACACGCAAATCGGTTTATCATCCAGTAAGCTGACTATCATTGCAAGTCTTTTTCTCTGGCCTGTCGATAAATTAATGTTGGTGAATGCGCCATCAATGACTTCTGTTTTAAGATCCAGCTTCATTAATTTCAGTAACGCAAATATTTTTTCGCAATCTACTGATTCTTTATATCCATACAAGCGTTTAAAAAGATGAAAATCGCTGAATATAATAGAAAACAACTCTCGATAAGGTGGATACGATGTCTTTGAAAGCGCCAAATCATCTAATTTAATAATGCCTGATGTTGGATAATATAAGCCTGTTAATAATTTTAAAAATGTCGATTTGCCACTTCCATTACCACCAATTATAAAAATCAGCTCTCCCTGTTGGATTGATATATCAAAAGGGCCTATTGTAAATAATGGATTATCCTCAGCATCAGGATAATAATAAACAGTGTTTTCAAATTGAATCTTTTTAAAAGTCGTAAATTTTTGTACAGGAACATTTTTTTTAAAGGATTTGCTAGCGTCATCAAGTTGTTTTTCCAGTTTATATAAAACGCTGACAGCCACATTTGCCCTGGCAAAGTCAGGCACAGCACCAACCAGATTATTAAGCGGGCCGATTATAAATAAAATTGCAGCAGCGATCCTGATGACCAATTCACTATCAATATGACCGAATCTTGGCAGAAGAAACGTTACAATTGCAAGTAATATATAAAAAGAGGTTTGAGAAAACATTAAATCCATTACAAATTGTATGCCTGTTTTTATTTTGAGATGTTCGGTATCTATTGCCACTTGATTGAGTATTTCCAAATGTTGATCAGTCTTTGTTTTGTTAATTTTCAACTCTTTAAAACCATCAAGCGTGTCATTTATCATATCAAAAAAAATATTTTCTTTATTGATTGATTCTTCTAAATTACTTTCAATTTGTTTTTCATGGTATAAGTATATGAAAATTGCAACGCTAAGTGTAATTATTGTAATAACAAAAGCCGTTTTCGAGATAAGTAACAAATATAATATACAGAAAAAAAGCGTGATCCCTGCTTGAAGTGCATTCAAAAGGATTGTTATTGATTGAGAGATGATATTTGTATTTTGAGTCAGCCTGGTAAAAATTTTACCTTTTCCGATATTTTCAATAAAGAAAAGCTCAGAGTTCGCAATTTTTTCAGTAATTCTTATACGAACTTTTCTGATAATATTTTCAGAAAGTATGGTCGATTTTGTAAGTGAAAATCGCTTCCCAATTATAAATACTGAAAATGCGATTGAAAAAAGAAGAAAATATCTGAAATTTAAATTCTCATACGAAGCAGTATCCGCCGCGACTGTAATTATTCCTAATATGAAACTATTGGCAAGCCCGGAAATTACTGCCATGAATATGATTGGAACCCCTGATGTCGTTGATTCCTGATTATATAATTTGAAAAGATTTATTTGAGATAGATTCATTGTTAAACCATTTCTAAAGTAACGAAATATGAACGTTCATTTTCATTGTCTGTTCCCACGCAGAGCGTGGGAACGAGACGCAGCATGCTGCGTCTCTACACGATAAATCCCCAATGCGAACATTAAATTAATATTCGGTGAGCCTCCCCCCTGGCGCTTTATTAGGTTCATGATAACGACGTGCTTTTCTTGTTGGTGTTGATTCTTCAGGATACAAAATATCCAGAACATCATAAAGGACAAGTGGATGCACTTTTCCACCCTGAACAATTGTTCTGTTCGTGCAAAGACCAAAAGCGACATGCGAGTCTAAATGATAGAATGCACCACAATCATAACCGCCAATTTGTCCAGGATGTTGAATAAATCCAAAATAAGTATCATGTACAACGCCTAGCCCCATTTTTATATAGGCATTTACATCAATAGATTCGCCTAATATTTTATCTTGATATTCTTCATTGAGCAAATCCCCATCACCTATTGCTTTAATCCATTTGGCAATGTTCTCAGGCGTAGAAATCATATTGCCAGATGAAAATACATGGGATGGCTCTCTAAAAGAACAATCTTCAAGAATACCAGATACCTCAAAAGGCGGGGATTGTTCTTTCATATCAATATAGCCATGCGCATATTCACCAAAAAAGTTCGTTTGTCCAGTTTCAGGAACAAATGTGTCAGTCAATCCCAGGGTATTGATGAAACGAGTACGTACTTCATTTTCCCACGTATTGTCAGTGGCTTCTTCTACGATCATTCCCATCAAGACATAACCCGTGTTTGTGTAATTCCATTTTAATTGTTCAGGATAAGATGTCGGCGGATGAGAAACAGCAATTTCAACAAGTTCTTGCGGGGTAAACGTTTTTTCCTGATGGAAAAAATAATCGTCCAGCCAGTTATCATCATTTGTAAAATTGAACAATCCGCTTGTATGATTTAAAAGATGATAAATTGTCATATCATTGGCATTATATCCTGTATAATTATCCGGCTCGGGTTCAGGTGGAACTGGCACAACGCCAGGCAGCCAATACGCCACTGTTTGGGTTAAGAAAAGCTTTCCTTCCTGGGCTAATTGTAAAATTGTCATGGCTGTAAAGGTCTTTGTAACGCTGCCAATTCTAACTTGCGCTTTGGGCGTCATTTTAGTATCGTTGATTTTATCGGATTCTCCGCTTGCAAAAAGAGAGATTTCGTTATTCTCGTTCATAATAGCCATTGACAACCCGGGTAAATCATATTCTTTACAAGCATAATCAAGAAATTGTTGTACTTTTTCATTTACTGAGGGTTCATATCCGGCTGCTGTTTTTAGCGCAAAAATAGCCTCAGGAACACCGGTTTTACCATCTCCATTGATATCAAAAGTTTCTGCCATTGCAGTACTTCCAACAAAACAACCAATCAATAAACAAATGATTGACAGGTAATTAACAAAAAAAACTTTTTTCATTCTTTCTTTCTCCTTGGTTAAGGTAATAGATTAAATCCAAATCTATATAATTAAATTCACTAACAAACAATTAAATATGTATTATATTACACCTCCTTTCCCAAATTATTTGAACAAACCATAAATGGGCGTAACTGCCCAAAAGTTATGCACGGTCAATAATATGTTTTAGCTTATCTTCAAAATTCATAATAAATTTTTTCATGGATTCCATTTGATATCGTTTATTATCAAAAATAATGTATAACTGCAATTTTTGTTTTTCAATAATAGCATTAATATCTATGCCATGAATAATTTTTGCATTTTTGCTGATGGAATGACCGGGTGAATTTTCGGCTAATTGAAACATCCCGCCTTTGCTGTCATTGAAGTGTCCCAAATAATTAAAACTAATTTCAGGTTTGAAGTCAAATTGGATATCTTTCTTATAATCTTCTGGGGTAATATATTTTAAAATACTGTATCCCATCCCCATATTGGGAATCCTTCGAAGTATTTGTTTGATAGTGTCAATCTGATTGGCCGTGTTATCATAATCAGGTGATTCCAATATGACAGGATAAGTGCTTGTAAACCAGCCAACAGTCCTGCTTACATCAACATTTTTAAATATGTCTGGCCTGCCATGCCCTTCAAGCGTAATTAATGTTTTTATGTTACCATGCCATCTTTTCATTGCAAATGCCAAACCTGTGAGCAATATTTCATGTACACTGGAATTATAAGATTGCGTGGCTTTCGTAATCAAAAAATTTGTTTCTGACACTGAAAGACAAAAACCAATTGTACTGGTGTCTTTCATTAAATGATTGTTTTCATTTTTAAAATCAGAATCCAGAATTCCAAAAGATGTGGATTCAATTATTTTCCAGTAATCTATTTCTTTCAACAGAGAATCACTTGTGCTGTATTGTTGAATATTTTCTGCCCAATTCTTAAATGAATCTGTTTTTAATGGTAAATCTATTGTTTTGTCAGATAAATATTGTTGATACCCGCGCATCATATCTTCAAGTAAAATGCGCCAGGAATAGGCATCAATAATTAAGTGATGAAGTATTACCAGCAATCTGTCGCTATCAATTAATTTAAATAAAGCAACTTTCATTAAAGGCCCATTTTCAAGATCAAGGCTTGTTTGAAGACGTTCAATCTGAAATGCAAGATCTTCTTCCGCACTGTCAGAATTTCTCAAATCTATGGTTTGAAAATAAAATGGATGATTTAAATCTTGAATTTCCTGAATCACTTTATTATCAACCCATTTATATGTCATTCTGAGGGCATCATGATGCGTTTGGATTTTAAAAAATACTGCCCGCAATGCTTCTTCATTAAAACCATCATTTGCATAAAACAGCTCCGATTGATTGAAATGAAATTGATCAAAGGTGAATTCTTTAAAAAACCAGCTTGTAATTGCTGTTAGAGGAACAACGCCAGTCACAGTTTCCTGACTTTTATGAACCGCTTGTTTTACTTTTTCGGATAACTGCATAATTGTTGGAAATTGAAATATATCTCTGACCTTTAATGTTAAATCTTTCTGCTGTAAGATAGATATAAGCTGAATAGCACGTATGGAGTCACCACCGATATCAAAAAAATTATCATAAATACCTATTTTATCTTTATTCAAGATAGTTTGCCATAGCGTCACAAATATTTCCTGAATTTCATTTTCCGCTGGTGCATAATCCAGATTAAATGCTGTATCAGCAGATTGTGATGGATCTGGCAGTAGTTTTTTATCAATTTTTCCATTGACAGTTAATGGAAATTGTTCAAGCTGGACAAAATGTGCAGGTATCATAAATTCTGGAAGTTGTTCATTTAAAAAAGTCTTTAAGTCCCATGACGCTACATTTGAATGGGATATAAAATAGGCGACAATCTCTTTTATATTTTTATCCGAGTCTTTCGCTAATATTAAAACATCCTTAATTAGGGGATGTTGTAACAGTCTATTTTCGATTTCGCCCAACTCAATGCGATGTCCTCTGATTTTTACCTGATCATCTTTTCTTCCCAAAAATACAATATTACCATCAGGCAGCCATTTGCCAGAGTCACCTGTTTTATATAAGCGTGAATCAGCAGAGAAAGGATTCGTAATAAATTTTTCCTTTGTTAATTCAGGCCTGTTCAAATAACCCCTGGCAAGACCGCGACCTGAAATGCAGATTTCCCCAGGAATACCAACAGGAAGAAGACTTAATGTTTCATTGAATATATAAACTGATAAATTTTTGATTGGTTTGCCTATGGGGACAATATCCTGATAACGATCTTTACTGCCTGCTTTGTAATACGTTGCACACACAGATGATTCGGTTGGTCCATACGCATTGAAATACTTTTTATTTTGACTGTAAAATTTGACATCACTGATAACAGCAGATTCGCCAGCAGTAATGATTGTTTTAATAGTGGGTAGTGGATGTTTATTGAGCATATTCAGATAAACAGGTGGAAAAGTGACAACACTGACTTGATTTTTATCTAAATAGTGCACAAAATCTTCTGGATCATTAATGGTATCTTTTTGAATGAGAACCAATGCAGCGCCTGCGAATAAAGCCATAAATATTTCAGATAATGATGCATCAAAAGATGGTGATGCAAATTGCAGTACATGATCAGATTCCGAGATGCCAAAACCAGAAATTTGAGACAGGCACATATTAACAAATCCGCCATGCTCAATCATTACACCTTTAGGTTTTCCTGTGGAACCTGAGGTATAAATGACATAGGCCAAATGATCAACTGAAATTTTTTGCGCTGGATTTTCTATTTGATTGCTTGCAGATCGAAAATCCTTTTCAGATAATATCACTTTACATTTACTGTCTTGTTTTATGTAATCAATTCTTTGCGTAGGATAAGCGGGATCAATCGGAAGATACGTTCCGCCAGCTTTTAATATGCCAAGAAGGCTGATAATCATTTTTTCACTTCTATCTGCCATTACCCCAACCAGGTCATCCTGCTGGATCTGATACGTATTAATTAAATGGTATGCCAGTCGATTTGCCGCTTGATTCAGTTCTTCATAGCAAATCAACGTATTATTATAAATGATTGCTGTATTATGTGGCGTTTTTTCGACCTGTTCTTCAAAGAGATCAACAATTGTTTTATCTGTCGGATAATCTTTTTTAGTATCATTAAAATCAATTAAAATGCGATTCTTTTCGGATTCGGTTAATATATTTAAATGATTGATTAACTGATCGCTATGCGTTAAAATATTTCTCATTAAGGCCTTAAAATGCGATGCCATACGAATAATTGTCGTTTTTTCAAACAGATCCGTATTATAATTGATATCAAAACAAAGTTTTTCGTTATCTTCTGAAAAGTTCAGGGTCAGATCAAATTGGCTGATACCTGTCTCATATTCAAATGGGAATATTTCGAGGTTGTTTGGTTGAATCTCTTGAGTAATAGTATTCTGAAGAACCATCATGAAATTAAAAACAGGCGACCTGCTGACATCTCTTTTAATACTCAATTTTTCTATCAATAAATCAAAAGGATACACTTGATGTTCATAGGCATTGATTGTCGTTTGTTTTACAGCATTTAGAAACTTTTTGAAAGTATCATTGCCATCAATCGTATCTCTTAAAGCCAGAGTATTTACATAAAATCCAATCTGATCTTCAAGATCTGGATGATTTCTGCCTGCAATTGGAGAACCTATAATAATGTCTTCCTGACCGGTATAGCGATAAAGTAAAATTTTTAATGATGCAAGCAAAGTTATAAACAAGCTGACTTCGTTGTCTCGACAAAATTTGTTCAGATCTGATGTTATATCCTGATCAAAATCAAAACGTATCGTATTTCCATTATAGGTTTGAATGGCAGGGCGCAGGTAGTCTGTTGGTAGGTCTAATACTGGCAGTACACCTGACAATTTATGGGTCCAGTAGTCTTGATGAATTTTAACATTTTCGCCTGAAAGCACGTTGTTTTGCCATGCTGCATAGTTTTTATATTGAATTTTTAAGGGGGGTAAATCCAAAGTTTTCTTTTCGACAATGGATTGATATACAAGCAATATTTCATTTTCAAACAAGTCCAATGACCAGCCATCACAAATAATATGATGGATATTCAAAAGGATTACACATTGATCATTAGAAAGCCATAAAAGTCTTATTCTTAATAATGGCCCATTTTTGAGATCAAAGGGGCGGATAGATTCCATTTTTGCAATATTTTCTGCTATGATCAATTTATTTTCATCAGTTTTCAAGTCAATCTCTTTAAATTCAAAATTGCCGAATTTGTGAATTTTTTGGACAGGTTCACCATCAATGTTAACAAAAGTCGTGCGAAGGGATTCATGACGATTTATCGTCATGTTCAACGCTTGTTTAAACGCTTTACTATCGAGATTACCTTTAAATAAAAATCCCATTGACAGGTTATAAGCAGTAAAGTTTTCTTCAGTTTGATCCAGAATCCATAATCGTTTTTGCGAATGGCTGACTTCATAAAAAGGCTTTTTGGGTAAGCTTACAATTTCAGAAAGCTTGCTGAATGCCTGGTTCATTATGATTTTACTCAATGATCTGATATTTGGATTTTCAAAAAATGCGTTGATACTGATCTCAACATTAAATTCTTTATGTATTCTTGATATGATCTGCATGGCTATCAGGCTATGCCCGCCTGATTCAAAAAAATTATCATCAATCCCAGGTGAATGGCTATTTAATACTTCTTTCCAAATCGCACATAATTTTTTTTGTTGTTCATTTTGGGGTGGGGCATATTTTGTGGACAAACTTCTACTTTTCTCTCGTGTTCGTTTTTGAAGTACACTATTTCTTTGATCGCGTTTTTGCAGATAGAATTGTTTTTCATTCTGAGAAAGGATATTAATACGATCTATATTGATTTCATTATCATGTATCACTGTTTCAAAAATAGTAGTCAAATGCGACGCTATTTTTTCTATGATAAGCGGGTCGAATACTGATTCGTTATATGTCAGACTGAATTTAATCTTGTTTTTCTCTGGTGCGATAATAATGGTCAGATCAAAATGAGTATGATCAAATACATCTAAGCTGTCAATAACAAACTGTTTTTCTTGATTTTTCCCAAATATTTCAGGATCAGGATAATTTTCAAATACAAGAATATGATCAAAGAGATTTTGCTTAAGATCTGTCTGATTGAGTATATCTGCAAGAGAATAATAATGATAATTTCTACTCTGAGTGGATTCATTTTGTACAATTTTCAATAATTCGTTAAACTGTTGTTTGTTGTTCATTTTGATACGAACAGGAATGGCATTTATAAAAAGGCCTACCATCTGTTCAATACCATTGATTTCAGCAGGACGTCCTGACACTGTTGCGCCAAAAACAACATCGTCTGTCAGATTATAGTTATTCAATAAAATTGCCCAGGCAGTCTGAATAACAGTATTAATAGTAACGTGACTTTTTGACGCTGTTTCCTCCATTGCCGATGTTATGGATTCATTTAATTCAAACTCGAAATTTTTATCGATAAATTTTTTGCGTTGTTCGACAGTTATGCGCGGGATTGATGTCAGTTGCTTATAATCAATCAAATAATTTTTCCAATACTCTTTTGCTGCTTTTGAATCTTGTTTTTTTAGCCATCGTATATACCGGCTAAATGGAACAGCCGGGGATAGGTCTGATTTTTTGCCTTGTATCAAGCTGCTGTAAATACGAATCATTTCTTCATAAATAATTCCAGAACTCCAGCCATCCAATAAAATATGATGGAGGCTCCAGGTGATATTAAAAGAAATATCATTCAGTTTAAAAACTGCAAGCCGCATTAATACATCTTTGCTTAAATTAAATGGATTCTGTTTGTCTTTATCCT
>Ga0272440_1002712_pt1 | contig 13623 bp, 9 predicted proteins | sample SSMMMBAug17_FD_192440 | JGI IMG/M metagenome (GOLD analysis project Ga0272440, IMG submission 192440) | Marine sediment archaeal communities from Little Sippewissett salt marsh, Falmouth, MA, United States - SSM-MMB-Aug17 | ecosystem: Environmental > Aquatic > Marine > Wetlands > Sediment ...
ACAGTGCATTATTTCAAATGATAATACAACCTGATAAATTATCGTTGCTAAATATTTTTTTCAACATTATTATGGGTGCAATCCCATTTAGTTGCACAGCCAGAAACAGATGTAGAGACGCAAGGCTGTGCGTCTCCGAGCGAAGAAAGGACAGACTTTTTTCAAACTTTATTTATTAAAATTGATTGACCTCTCTCCGCCCTGAGACGAAATGGGATTGAACCATTATGCGGATATTCAATTATTTTGTCAATGAATCATTCGATATAACAATTTGATTTATTATTAATTTATCTGTCAGGAATTAAAAACTTGAATATCGGTTATAATAATTATAGAATACGCTTAATATTGGGCGCATTCCCAAAAAGTCGGGAATGCGCCCCTTAATATTTGTACAACAATAATGGCATAACCAGAGGTCAGGTCATAGCCGAGTAGTTAGTGAATAGATAATAAGACGGATTCAAACAATGATTAATTTCTTAAAAGATATAACGATTGATTATCGAAATGCCATGTTTGCAGTCATTTCGGGATTATTACTAACCGCTTCATTTCCTAAAACAGGTTTTGATTTTTTAATCTGGTTTGCGCTTGTCCCACTGATATGGGGAATCAATCAGACACCAAACGTTTTTATCATGGGATGTATCGCTGGTTTTGTCCATCAGATCACTTTGGTTTACTGGTTACATACCGCCATGCATGAATATGGACATTTACCATTGATCACCTGCATTCCACTGTTAATTTTACTTTGTATGTATTTATCTGTTTATACAGGTATTTTTTGTGTTTTATTGAAACACCTTTGTTCGAAACCGACACAGTTAATACTGGCACCTTTTTTCTGGGTGACGTTAGAATACACCAGATCGTTGACCCAATTTGCTTTTCCCTGGGAACTCTTGGGATATAGCCAGTACTTAAAACTCCCACTCATTCAAATAGCTGATATTACCGGTGTATATGGTATTTCATGGTTAATTGTTTATTTCAATATATCGATTGTTGCATTTTTATTATATACCTCACGACAAAAATGGAATTCATCGCAAATTACGATACAAAGCGTGTATCTATTTTTAGGAGGGGTCATACTGTTTTTTGTCATATTTTTAAGCTATGGTATTTTCAGAATATATACTATTGATAAAAATATTACTAATGATTCCAAGCAATTAAAAGTATCCGTTGTGCAAGGTAATATTGACCAATCCGTTAAATGGGATGAATCTTTCAGGTTGACAACCGTTCAAAAATATATTCAGTTGAGTCAGCCCGATAAAAACAATCCATCTGATTTAATTGTATGGCCTGAAACAGCCGTTCCTGTGTATCTTCAGCAGGAAACCCGTCTAAGCGAAATGCTTCGGCAATATATTCAAAACCAGTCACCCGCTTTTTTAATTGGTGGTTTAAGATACGATCGGACAATCAATGGTAACTGGAGTTTTTATAATAGTGCATTCCTGTTAAATTCAGAATTCTGGGTCAATAAAACCTATGATAAATCACATCTGGTGCCTTATGGAGAATATATTCCTTTTCAGACAATTTTTCCATTTTTAAGGTCTCTGGTTGAAGGTGCAGGGCAATTTACTGAAGGCAAACAGATTTTGCCATTAAACTGGGATCAATGGTCTGTAGGTCCTCAAATTTGCTACGAAATTCTTTTTCCGAACCTGTCCAGTCTTTTGGTTCAACAAGGAGCAGATGTTCTGGTCAATATTACAAACGATGCCTGGTATGGACGATCCAGCGCACCTTATCAGCATTTTTCGATGGTTGTTTTTCGTGCGGTTGAAAATAAGCGTTCAATAGCAAGGTCTGCCAATACTGGTGTCAGTGGATGCATAAATCCTTTTGGAAAAATCCTTGTGTCTTCAGATATTTTTACAGAAGAAAAATTGACATGTGATCTTCCCATTTTGGATGAAATGACAATCTACACAAAATTTGGCGATGTCTTTGCCCTGTTTTGTGTTATGATATTTTTGATTACAGTGATATATCATTATATATTTCGAAAAAAAATTAAATAGAATTAGAATACTGGAGGTTATTCCGATGGATTCATCTCAAACCCAATATACCTGCCCGGGATTTCAATTTTCGGGAATTCATGCAGGTATCAAAAAAAATCATCTCAAAGATTTGGGATTGATTTATTCACAGGTTCCTGCCACTGTTGCCGGTCTATTTACACAGAATATTGTTCAGGCGGCGCCGGTGATTTTAAATAAACAAAAAATTTCTGGGGGTATTGCGCGAGCAATCATTGCGAACAGCGGAAATGCAAATTGCTGCACCGGCGAAAGAGGACTTTCAGATGCTCAAATCATGTGCAGATTAGTTGGGAATGCACTTCAAATTGATGAAAATCAAATATTTGCGGCATCGACTGGTGTTATTGGACAATACTTGAACATAAATGCAATAGAAAAAGCTATGCCTGATTTGACAAAACAATTATCTGAAAAGAACCTTCATCTGATGGCTGAAGCTATAATGACAACAGATACCATTCCCAAAACAGCCGGTCGAGTTGTTCAATCAGGAGATAACGTTTTTCATATTTGTGCAACCGCTAAAGGCGCAGGAATGATTCGTCCCAATATGGCAACACTATTAAATTTTGTTTGTACAGATATACAAGCAGACCCGCAAAGCCTTTATAAATGCTTTCAAACCAGTATCGATCAAAGTATGAATGTTATTACGATTGATGGTGATACCAGCACGAACGATACGGCACTTCTTTTAGCCAATGGTTTATCCGGACTTTCATTGGAAAATGAAGACGTAAAAAACAAATTTCAAAAGGCTCTGGATGATATTTCATTGGAGCTGGCAAAAGCATTGGTAAAAGATGGTGAGGGGGTTAACAAACTGGTAAAAATATTTGTTAAAGGTGCACTTTCTTTAGAGGATGCCAAAAAGATTACAGATACCGTGTCTCACTCCAATCTTGTTAAAACAGCCATATTTGGAGAAGATGCAAATTGGGGACGAATCCTGGCAGCTTGTGGAAGAGCAGGCGTTTTGTTTGATCCTTTAAACATAACCATTCTATTTAATGATGTCACTATTTTTGAAAATGGATCGTATTGTGGTGAATCAGCAGAAGCGAAAGTTTCAACCATATTAAAAAATTCTGAATATACGATAACGATTGATCTTAACAAGGGGCATTATGAACATTCAATGTATACATGTGATTTTTCATATGACTATATTAAGATAAATGCAGATTATCGAACCTGATGATGTCTTATGTCAGAAATTCGTCTTCAAAAATTTTTATCACAAGCGGGTATTTGTTCCAGACGAAAAGCTGAACAGTTCATTTTAGAAGGACATGTTCAGGTAAATGGCAATACTGTAAGGATATTAGGGACAAAAATAAATCCTGATTGCGATCATGTTCAGGTTTTTGGGAAAAAAGCATCCATTTGTCCCCAATTAATCTATATTGCATTAAATAAACCCAGAGGCGTTGTAACGTCTTGTCATCATCCTGGTGAAAAAATAGTCACAGACTTTGTTCGACTGTCTCAACGACTTTTTCCAATTGGTCGTTTGGATAAAGATTCCAGCGGACTATTGCTGTTAACCAATGATGGACAATTACACCAAATGATTTCACATCCTTCATTTGATCATGAAAAAGAATACGATGTTACTGTTCGTCAAGCGATCTCTGACCAGGAGTTGCAATTAATGGCCAGTGGTATTGTATTGAATCATAAAAGAACACGACCTGCTGTTGTTTTTCGAAATGGGCCTGATCGATTCAGCATTACATTGAAACAAGGAAGAAATCGACAAATTAGACGAATGTTAGCAAAACTTAACCATAAGGTTAAATCATTACACAGAATTCGGATCGATCATATTCAATTGGAAAAATTAAAATCTGGAAAATGGCGTTATTTAACTCAAAAAGAAATTCAACGCTTTTTTTCAAGCGCAGATATGAAAAAAATATGTTCCAAACATTGAAACACCAAAACCACACAAAGCAGAATACAGCCGATGGAAATACCCATTACAAAAGGGTAAGTGGGGATCTGTAACGTCGATGAAACGACACCATTTGCCTTTAAGTCTAATGCATACCATAAACTCTGCCAGGCAACCACTGCAAAAAAAACAATTGCCACAAATGAATAGATCGTATGAATAACACGTTGCCACTTTTGTGATAGTTTACTGACAATAAAGTCAACGGCAATATGACTATGAGTCAATGATGTATTGGCCAATGAGAAAGATACAAATAAAGCGCCAATCAGACCAATCGTTTCATATACTCCAGGAATTGGACATCTTAAAAAACGTAAAAAGACATCAATACAGGTCAATATCATCATTGCGATTACGGAAATTGCTGCAATCCAATTGAATAGCAATACACAAGGGTACAAGTGTTGATTTAATGTTGCCTTTTCTAATGATTTCATTTTAAAACTCCTTGCCATATAGTTTCTGAACAAGATTTTGATTTCATTATTTCTTGTCGATCTTGTCTGTATACAAAATTTTACTGATAACCGATTCAAAATGATTATTGTAAAAATCTATTATTTTTTAGTGATTTTATATATCACATATCACAAAAAATATGTTTGCCAAACCTTTTGTATACAATTATTCAAGCCATTAATTATATAAATATTTGAAATGATATCAGTATATTTATTAAAAAAAATAAAATATTACATTGATTTATCATTAAAAACTGGTTATAAAATGTCTTAAACTCATTAAAGATAAACAAACTTATGACATAGCAAATATCATCTTAGCGTTTTTTCTGGAAATAATAAGGAGCGGTTAATGTTTAGGACAATGAACTTGAAACTCAAGATATTGATTGGATATCTTGTCGTCACAATGATGGCGATTGTTGTTGGTTTAATGGCTCGATATCAATTTTCTGAAATAAGTGACAGTATGACATTTTTAACAAAAGATGTTGCCAATGAAGTTAAGATAGCCAATAAGCTATGTTCCGCAATTTTATCGACACGTTCTTTTGTGGAAAAATACCTTTACCTGAATAACCCTGATGATCAAAAAGAAGCTGAATTTTATATTAAAAATGTCCAATCTTTTTTAGTGATTGCAAAAGAACAGGTTAAATCTCCAAAACGTTTTGAACCCTTTAAATTCATTGAAAACATGTCAATAACCTATATTAATACATACCGAAAGGTTGTTGATAATATGATTTTGGCAGAGCATAAAAAGCAGCGGATTATTCAGCATGCCAAATCTATTCGCTTAAATATTGCCAATCTGATACGTCAATCCAGAGATGACGCTCAATTATTTAATGATTATATTGGAATTATGGAACATTTTATTGAGATAGAACAGAAAATCTCTTTATTTATTTCTAATCCACTTGTTGTCGTAAAACAGGAGTCTCATGAAAACATATCTGCTCTGATTATTCTTCTTCAAGGTAATAACACACAAAGAAAACAATTAGCCGATCAAGTAAAAACATATAAAAAAGAAATTTCAGAACTTAATGCTATCAGGAAAGAGACCAAAAAAAGCATAGAACAAACACTGATACCCCTTGCCCCTAAAATGGTATACCTTGCTAAAAATGTAGCCGATTATGGATGGAATGAAGTTGATTTATATCGAGATGAATTGGAGAATACAATCAAAGTAACCGATCAATTCATTTTAGGAATTATAGGCATTACTATTTTATTGGGTATCGGTGTTGGTATGATATTATCACGATTGATCATTAAACCTATCCTGGCAGTTGTTGATGGTTTATCTGGAAGCGTTGAATCTGTTGAAAATGGATCTAATAGCGTTTCTGAGTTGAGTAATCAATTGGCAGATCGTTCATTGGAACAGGCCAGTGGTATCAGTCAAAAAGCGGAGTCTTTGGAAAATATTTCTGATATTTCTAACCAAAATGCCAAACATGCTTATGAAGCAGATCAACTGGTCAGCGAAGCCAATCAAGTTGTTGTTGAAGCCAATCAATCCATTGGCGAATTAAATGCTTTTATGAAAGATATTCGTGAAGCCAGTGAAGAAACATCACAAATTATTAAAACAATTGATGAAATAGCTTTTCAAACCAACCTGCTGGCATTAAATGCGGCTGTTGAGGCAGCGCGTGCTGGTGAAGCTGGAGCCGGTTTTGCAGTTGTTGCAGATGAAGTCAGAAATTTAGCGATGCGATCGGCCGAAGCTGCAGGAAATACAGAGCAACTTATTCAAGGCATTGTTCATAAAATTCAGGGGGGGACATCATTAGGAGAAAAAACAACTGAGGCTTTTGTTGAGGTAGCTTCAAGAGTTTCTGGGGTTGGAAAACTCATCAGTTCAATCAGTACATTATCTAAAGATCAGGCCGATGCCATTGAAAAACTCAGTGAATCAATGTCTGATATGAAAGAAGCTGTCCAACAGAATGTTGAAAATGCTCATGATTCAGCTGATGCCGCACACGAAATGACTGATCAAGTTGATAGTATGAAGGCATTTGTACATCAATTGATCAATGTCATTGATGGAAATATGTCTTCTGAAACAAATGAAAAGGAGGAAAATGATGACCCTGATGAATGGGATCTGGAGGAAGGTTCATAATATTTACAAAAAACGATTACGATTTCATTTTTTTCAACCCCGAACCGCTCTTATCTTAATCATATGTCCATTGTCATTATTTGCGTGTACATATATTGAGACATTACAAAAACCTTTTTTTTCTTACTTTTCTAAACCAGGCCCAAAAAAAATCGAAATCAAACCATACACGATATCAGGCCAAAATATTATTGATGATGCTCTTCTGGCATCAATTGTTTATGAAACAGATGATATGATTCAATCCTTTTGTGCTGAAAATGGATATAAAAAAGTCAACATTGGTCTGGTTAATGAATACGAGGTTAAGTTTTTTACCGCTCATAAAAATGGTTTTCAATATATTGTTGTAAGAGGTACCAGTAATTATGCCAATGTTCAGTCAGATATTATTGCTAGCCCTGTATATGATGCTCTGTCAAACATTTGGCTACACAAAGGTTTTAGAGATGCCGCCATTGCAGTTTTTGATCATTTGCAACAATCCTATCCTAAAATAAACCCCAAAAAGAAAACAATAATCATTGGTCACTCGCTTGGTGGTGCCATTGCCAATATATTAGGAATATATTTATCGAAAAATGATTGTTGTCTTGATCGGATTATCACATTTGGTCAACCTAAGATAACAAATGAAAAGGGCTTGTCTTCTTATTCTCATCTCCAATTAATTCGCGTTGTAGGGGAAGGTGATGTTATTGCGAATGTTCCTCCCAAAACAGATTTTTTTACATATACTCATGGTGGTTTTAAAATTAGTATTAATGATACCTCAATGGAATATGCAACTTTAGGGGATCCTTTTAACAACAAAGATGATGATCCTGTTGACTTACAAATGAATCTTGCTCGACTGTCTCACGCAGCGAATCATAAAATAAGTAATTATATTCAACGCCTTGAAAAGCATAAGAATAAAATTATATCGGTCCAATAATAAAGTGATTTCAGTAGAATCACAAACCATAGAGAGCTCAAAGAGGGCGCATTCTAAAAAGGGGTATTGCTTAGCCTTGAAAGGGTACCCAGCCCAGGGCAACGCCCTGGGTAAGACATTTCAATGATGCTATTGCGTTTGTAATTCACAATTCAACAATAATTTCCCCATTTTCAAACTCAAAATGACCATATTCTCTAATGTCATTAGAATGATAAATTTGAAAACGATTTCGTTTAAGTAAACCGCCACTAAATGATGTGTAAAAGGAATGATCGATAGTGGTTTGATCGAATTGCTCAAAGGGATATATTTTCATTTCAAACCGATTGTGTGGTTTGAAAATTTCTTGAATCTTTCTTTGAAACTGGTTTTTTTGGGTAAGGTGTCTACCGGATTCGAAATCTTTTTCCGACTTTTTGGAATGCCCCCAGCACAAGAACAATTGTGTAAACAATTGAATGCGTTAAGAGCCCAACTTTCGACAGGCAAATTGCTGCAAATAGAAGAAGGGACGTTATCATAATAAAAGGCGATGTACAAAACATTTGCAAATCAATTTTTGTATATCGCCTTATTTTAGACTATATTTGTGTCCAAAAAAATAGCTAAAAAAAAGGCTAAAATTCCTATGTCTGAAAGTTACTTTTTTAAAGAGGCTTCAATATACGAAAGCTTTTGATTGCAACAGTTGGCCTGGTAAAAAAAATGGCAGATTATAGCAAATAACAAAAAATATAGTTCATAATTGACAGAACAGCTTATTTTCGTTAAATATACAATTTTTGTTGTAGGTGTCTTGTCATTTAACAATGACAGTCACTTTTTTTTGTATGTTTCAATAACTCGGTTATGTTTTTTTCATATTAACAGAAAGGATTATTCTTATGAGTGTCAGACTGAGCATTTTTAATCGTTTATTAGTGTTCGGATGCTGTTTACTCCTTGTATCCTGCGGCGGTGATTTACAGGATGCAGGTTGCAAAAACTGTGCCCCAATTGCAAAAGCGTCTGTGGTTGATCGTGTCCGTATCAAAGAAAAAGTAGTATTAGATGGCAGTTTATCAAAACCAGGGCCTGATGGTGGTGTATTAACCTATATCTGGACTCTTTTAGAAAAACCGGATGGTAGTAAGTCACAACTATATAGTCCTGATAAGGAAAGGCCATATTTTTATCCGGACAAACCTGGTAAATATGTCATTCAACTGATTGTTGATGATGGCGTAATCGAAAGTAAACCCTGTATCGTTGAGTTTGTTACATTAAATTCAAGACCAATGGCCAGGGCAACCTATGATGACCCTGTCAGAATTGCTGAAACAGTGAATATTGATGCTTCAAGATCAGATGATGACGATGACGATCCGCTGACATATAGCTGGGTATTAATATCAAAACCAACAAACAGTACTGCAACGCTTTCAGACTCCAGTACTGTTGAAACATCATTTGTTGCAGATCTTCAAGGTCAATATATTGTTCAATTGGTTGTTAATGACGGCCAAATTGATAGTGCTCCTTATGTGTTGAAAATTCAAGTTCATGATGGTCCTGCTGCTAAAGCTATTTATATAAAACAGCTTCCGGTACTTCAAAAAGTTCAATTGGATGGGACAGATTCTCAGCCAGGCGTTGGTGGAGGATCTTTAACCTATCAATGGACACTGAAGCGTAAACCAACGGGAAGTACCGCACAGTTAACGAGCCCAACATCTTCAAGGCCAACATTTATAGCAGACAAGCCGGGTAAATATGTGATTGAATTAGTGGTTAACGATGGTAAAAGTGACAGCGCACCCGCTATTCTAGAATATGAAACTTTAAATTCAAAACCAATGGCTTCTTGTGACTACAATCGACCGATTTATATACATCAGACGGTTCAACTGGATGGCAGTGCTTCCTCGGATTTAGACAATGACCCTTTAACATATAAATGGTTACTATCATCAAAACCACCCAACAGTAATGCCAGTCTATCTGATGCTGGTATTGCCAAACCAACTTTTATTGCAGATCGTCCAGGCCGCTATGTTGCTCAACTGATTGTAAACGATGGCAAAGAAGACAGTGAAACATATACCCTTGTTATTACAACTGAAAACTCTAAACCAGTGGCAAAAGCTGGTGATGATGTAACTGTTTTTGAAGGAGAAACCATTCAAATGGATGGAAGTTCATCCTCCGACCCTGATGAAAGCCCAATAACATATCAATGGACTATCGCTGAAAAACCCTCAGGCAGTAAGGCACAAATTTCAGGTGTCAATAAAATTAATCCCACATTTATTCCCGATGTTCCTGGTCTCTATATCATACAATTAGTTGTCAATGATGGTGAACTGGATAGTGATCCGGACTCATTGGAGATTAAAGCCAATGCATCCGTGGATCTGAATCCTGAAGACATTGACGTGGGTAATTTAGTAACAGATCCTGTTACGCTTCAAGTTACTGGTACTGTTATGGTAAAAGTGTCCAATGATGGTACCAGTCCAGTTATGGATGATTTTCTCATTACCATATTTGAAGATACCAATCATAACGATCAATATGATCCCACAGATCCAGTTATTGGCCAACAATCTGTTACAGATGGACTTCAAGGAAAAGATTCGGTTATCGTTTCCGTTCCTGTTGATGGAACAGTTTCATTTAGAGATAATATCATTTTTGTAATGATTGACCCGTTGGATACCATACCTGAACGTAATGAAACCAATAATTCGTTGAACAGCGCTGAAGGCAAAGAATGTATTCCACCTCAAAGACAATTCTCTCCTCATGTGGCTTGGGAGTGGTCAGGAAGCCAACAGTTCCCATTGTCAAATCAAGTTATCTGCACACCTGTGGTGGGCAATCTCACAGATGATAATAATGATGGTAACGTTGATCTAAAAGATATTCCTGACATTGTTTTTGTCACCTTCGAAGGGCATAATTATAGTAGAAGTGGTATTATAAGAGCTATTAGCGGGGATGGTTCAAAAGAACATTTTGCTATTGGAGCCGTAAATAGAAATGGTCAATCATTCGAAGCTTTCCCTTATTACAATATTGCCTTGGGAGATATTGATCATGATGGACTTTTAGAAATACTGGTTGTTATGAATGATCAGAAGGATAATAAATGGCTGGCAGTCTTTGAAAATAATGGATCACTTAAATGGGTCAGTCAGGACTATAGCACAAGTCAACTCACACAACCGGTCAGCATTAGTTTAGCGGACCTTGATGCCGATGGATCATGTGAAATTATTATTGGGAATTTAGTGCTATCATCAACCGGGCAAACCCTGATGGTCGGAAAAGAAGATAATGGATTGAATAATTCAACTGTTGCTGATATTGATTTAGATAACCAAATGGAAATCATTTCTGGTCGGACAGCTTACGAGGCAAATGGAAAAATATTATGGCATGTAAGCAACCTTGAAAATGGCTTTACGGCTGTTGCTAATTTTGATTCTGATGATCAGCCAGAAATTGTTCTTGTGGGTCGCGGAAGAGTTTCTTTGCTTCAGCATACTGGTGGTATTATATGGGGGCCAAAAGAAATTAATGCCGGTCAATACAATGTAAATGGAGGCCCACCAATGATTTCTGACGTTGATGGTGATGGTCAGCCTGAAATTGGTGTTGCTGGCATAACTAAATTTACTGTTTTCAACAGCAATGGTAATATTTTATGGGCAGCTGATATCAATGATCCATCATCCTCTACAAGTGCATCTGCTTTTGATTTTGATGGCGATGGAAAAACTGAAATTGTGTATCGGGATAGTGAATCATTAAAAATATTTGATGGCCGAAATGGAAATGTCCTTTATCAAGATTCTGTAGGATCAGGTACTTTTATTGAAATGCCTGTTATCGCAGATGTTGATAATGATAATAGTGCAGAAATTGTTGTTCCATGCAACTCTTATGTGAGTGGTAATGTCAATGGTATTCGGGTATACAAAGATACCACTGATCATTGGGTCAATACGCGTAAAATCTGGAACCAGCATGCATATGTTACGACCAATATTCTTGAGGATGGAAGAATTCCGAAAAACCCCATTAACAATTGGGAAAAATACAATAATTTCAGACAAAATCAGATGGATAACCCTTTTGGATGTAAAGATATTACCGCATCGTATATTCGCTTTGACCTCAGTCAATCTCCGAATAACGTTAAAATAACGGCTCGAATTGGTAATGGTGGTGGATTACATATTCCCAAAAATGCCTTAGTATCCTTTTACCTTGATAGTCCTCATGGTTCAGGCCAACTGATCGATGAAAAAGAAATTGGAAAAGATCTTTATCCGGGTGAATGGATTGATTTAACCATCAGCATGACGAGCGTCGGTTCTGGCATTAACAATATTTTTGTTTGGGCAGACGCTGATGAAAAACTATGGGAATCAAGTGAAGATAACAATTTAACTCAAAATTCATTTACTCAATAAGGCGAGTGAGATTTTTTTGAAAGGAATAATCATGATGAAAGTTCATCTCATTTTTTTTATATGTTTGACTTTTTGTGCAGCACTGTTTTCCAATACAGGCTTTTGTGAGGTTAAAGAAGGTTCTTATCATATCAGCCCAATGCTGGGTGGATATTTTTTTGAAGGCAATCAACCCATTGAAAGTGGCCCTATTGTTGCCCTTGGATTGGCTTACAATTTTACTGAGAATTGGGGGCTTGAACTTATGGGAAAGGCCGGCAAATTTGATTTCTTTTTTTGTGATACCTGCTCGCCAGATGCTTGTGAAGATACGTTAAATGGCTATTGGGCGCATCTGGATGCGCGTTATCATATATGGCCCAAATATCGTTTGGTGCCTTATATGGCTCTTGGGGGTGGATATATGTGGCTAAATGATGATCGCTATGTTGATTCTGAATCTCCATTTGTCCATTACGGCGCAGGCTTTCTTTTTGCCATGACAGATCATATCCATTTACGCGGAGATCTTCGACATGTATTGCCATTTGATGAAAATCACAATAATTTATCCGCTGTATTAGGACTTACATTTTCATGGGGTGAAAAAGAAAAACAGCCATTAAAAGATTCAGATAAAGATGGTGTTTATGATCATAAAGATCAATGCCCTGATACCCCAATTGGCGTTCGTGTAGATCGATGGGGGTGTCCTTTGGATAATGATAAGGACGGCGTTCCTGATTATGAAGATAAATGCCCCAAAACATTGCCTGGAAAAAAAGTCGATGAATTTGGTTGTGATGTTGATCAAGATAGTGATGGTGATGGTATAAAAGATTCTAAAGACAGATGCCCTGACACACCAATAGGAACCAAGGTGGATCGTCATGGATGTCCGGCTATTGGCGATAGTGATGGCGATGGTGTTCCCGATCATATAGACCGATGTCCTGAAACACCTCTGGTTGCGGAAGTAAACAGTGTCGGTTGTTGGGTTATCAAAGATTTGCATTTTGATTTTGATAAATCAAATATCAAGAGAAAATATCATAAGTCTCTTAATAAAATTGTTTCTATTCTAAAGAAAAACCCATTCTTAAATGTTGAAATTCAAGGGCACACTGACAACAAGGGTGGCAAACAATACAATAAAAAGCTTTCTGAACAACGCGCCAAAGCTGTGGCACGTTACCTGATCAAACACGGCATTCGCGCTGCACGAATATCTTACGTCGGTTATGGATTTGACATTCCAATTGCTTCGAATAAAACTGAAGAAGGTCGATCTTTGAATCGTAGGGTTCAGGTTAAACCTATTAAGTAATATTAAATTGACGATCGATGAATATCAGTTAATATTAGGTCTTCCCTCGGCCTTGCCGGGGGGATTCCAAAGTTTGACACCACTTTGGGCGGTCAATACAATAAAGCCACCGGCTTTACCGGTGGCTTTTTGACTTAGGTGATTTCCGAAAATAAAAATACCAAAGTAAGTAAGCGGTCATAAGTTTTCGGGTATAAAAAAGTATTCGCCGGGTATGACAAAAAAAAATCGTCAAAAAAAAATGTACGATCTCGGCAATTGCAAGAACAGCGTAGGGCTAA
>Ga0272440_1002713_pt1 | contig 13622 bp, 5 predicted proteins | sample SSMMMBAug17_FD_192440 | JGI IMG/M metagenome (GOLD analysis project Ga0272440, IMG submission 192440) | Marine sediment archaeal communities from Little Sippewissett salt marsh, Falmouth, MA, United States - SSM-MMB-Aug17 | ecosystem: Environmental > Aquatic > Marine > Wetlands > Sediment ...
GGGCATTCAGGACATGGATCACCATTTTTTAAAGTTGGATGCGGTATCTCGTTGGTATCTGCACCTGTGAATTGGTCGATACCATTTTTTCCATGCCCATTTTTAGTTTCTTTCTTTTCGTCATTATCATGTTGGTGAAAACCATAATAAAACGTTTAAAATTATTCCAGATCCAGGTTATACAATCGATACAATATGGGTGGACAATCAGCCCATTGATTTCACAAATCAGTATACATTTAAAAATATTCAATCTGTTCACACGCTGGAAGCTCGCTTCACATCTGTAAATGCACCGGAAGCCAGTTTTTCATGTACCCCCACAAATGATCTTCCGCCACTTTCGGTTCAATTTGATAACCAGTCAGTCAATCAGATTACACAATATCGTTGGGACTTTGGTGATGGCACTTACAGCAGTCAAAAAAATCCGATTCATACATTTTCAATGCCTGGAAACTATACTGTTTCATTGACAGTAACAGGCCCCGGCGGAACAAATAATTTAACAAAACCCAACGGGATAACTGTTCAATCTGAATATATTAATTTTAAATCAAACATTCAAGCCGGCCCTTCACCATTGACTGTTTCATTTATGGATACCTCAAAGGGATATACCATTTCACATTGGGATTTTGGTGATGGCCATACAAGTGAGACCCTGAATCCCGCACATGTGTATGAAGCCCCCGGCATTAATACTGTTACTGCTTCAAGTAATGGTATAACGAAAATTATTAAAAACTATATTGCTGTTCAGGGAAGGTATATCAGCGGTTCTATTACCAACAACATCCCTGACTGTCTGGTACAGGTAAACAATAAAAATTTTGCGCTTGTGGGCAAAACTTTTTCAGATGCCCAGGGAGACTATACAATTACTGATTTAATGCCTTTGAGTGATGTTTCAGTCTGTGCATGGCCACCAAAAAATTCTACTTTTCAAGGGAATTGTATTCATGGATTAAATTTACAATCTGATCATATTTCAAATCTCAATATTAACCTGAAACAACGCCCATCAGGAACGATCACCGGTCGTATCTTAAACAGCCAAAACAATGGTCTGGCTGATATGCCTGTGTTCATTGTTTCTGATAGTCTGTGTTCCAAACAAAGCACACGAACCAATGAACAGGGACAATATACATTTACCCATTTAAGTTCGGCAACAGATTATCTGGTTTATTCAAAAATGCCTTTATGGCATAAAACCTGTTATTATGCAGGCGAACAAACAGTTGATCAAAAAAATGAGGCTGCCCTTCTGAATCTGAATAATCAGGTACATGAAAATATAACGATCATAACACCTGAAACTGGCATTATTACAGGTCAAATTTTTGTATCAGGTTCCCCTGCCAGTGGCGTTTGGGTCAAAGCCAGATCAAATCTATTGAAAACAGGCAATGCCGCTCAGTCAGATGCCAATGGACAGTATACCATTGTTGGGCTTCTCGCCAAAAGCGAAGGAAGACCTGTAACGTATATTGTCGATATCCATTCATCAGGTTATTCATATCAGGCGTATAGTTGTGTCACCAGTCTAAGTCTGGCAAGACCGGTTACTGTGGGAAGCAGACAGATTGATTTTCATTTGTATGATGAATTTTCAATATCTGGCATAGTCACAGATATCAATAATATTCCCCTTGCCTGGGATGAACCTTCGACATATACTCAACTTGATGGCTATTTTATGGTATTCAATCAGAACGATACCTATCAATTGGATAACTCAAATATTGCTGGCCAGCCTTTTGAAGGAACCAGCCAGTTGATCAATTGTTCGGGTGATGATGATTTCTATTATTTTCATATTGTGCCAGCATATTATGATTTTAACCTGTTTGAATACGTGCTGGGACAGCAATCAACTGTCGGTCCTTATCGAATTGATACAAAACCGCCATATAACCTGAATGTATTGGCACCAGAAGTAACATCATCAAGTTCAGTTGACTTAACAATAACAGTAATGGAGGCGATGTCGATGTGTATCAGTAACAGTGGATTTGGAGATTGTCAGGGGCAATGGTCGGATCTATCGACATACAATCAGTGGTATCTGCCAGATACTGAAAATGGCCCCAAAACAATTTTTGTACAATGCAGTGATCTGGCAGGCAATACAACTGAAAGGGCTGTTGTAACGACTTTAGATCAGTCCGCACCATCAGCAACAATTACATTGAGTGATTTTACAGGAGATCATATTTTTATTGTCAATCTGACATTCAATGAGACAATTACAGGTTTTGAAGACTCTGATATCGCAGTGGGTAATGGAAACATCGTTTCATTTGTTTCTGATGAAATCCATCCGGATAAAAAATATATTCTTGAAATAAGTCCTGAATGGGAAGGTCTTGTGACGATATATATTCCAGAAGGTGTGGCAAAAGACAGAGCTGGAAATAAGAATGTTACATCAAGTCTGACGCTGCAATATGGATCATATTCAGTTCCAGCTTTGAATACTTGGGGGCTGGCTGTGTTGTTTACAATATTACAAATATCAAATATTTATGTACAAATGAAAAAAAAGCAATATCATGAACGACACTCTGAATTTTTTGCATTTTCAGACCAAAATAAGTCTTTGTAGATTGTGTTAATTCAACAATCTCAGTTGCAACAGTTTGGTTTAGCGGTGGTTGAGTGGATACTCAGGATTAAACCCACACGAACTTGGGTGAATATACGAATTTTCAATCAGTTGTTTGGTGGTTCAGCTTCTGCCCTCTCACACATTATTGTTTGTTATCAAATTGATTGTTTCAAAGGATGTACAAAGTTTTTGACGAAAAGCATCATTTTTTTTTATAGCCACAGATTATGCATCAGACGAATCATGGTTCTTCTTGCGTGTATCGACAAACAATATTCGGGTGCGTGGATATCAGTGATCAAACCCAATGTCTGTAGTATAATAAAGGGCTTGTTCCACAATCACTTGAATGTCAGAAACAGTACCTGAAATATCGAAATGCTATCATTGATGTTTATGAAAAGAAATAATCCCGATCACTAAAAAAGGGAAATTGGTGTCAAACCTCGAACAATTCAAGGTTTGACCCTATCTCTTACCAGACAGCCGGAACATTTTCAATTCCAACAGCATGTGGATATTGATCCAATGTAATCATTTCTTCTTCAGAAAGAAGCCATCCCAGTCCTTTGTATCGGTAATAGATGCCTACTTTCTTTTCCCACCAATAAGATACTGTTAAGACATCATTTCCCGGATCGACAGCAATACTATTTGGATAGTGAGATAGAATTCTTCCGCCAACCCAAACATTGCCAATAAGTGGTAATGTTTTGAAGATCACAAGAATATATTTGCCATCAGTTATGTCAGAAGCATCCGCAGCAAGTGAAGTGACTGATGATATGACCATATAGCATGTATTATCTTCTATGGTTGAATCCGCAATACCATAGAGCTGACCAGGATCAAGTAAATCGGTGACTTTGTTGATGTCTTCACCCATTTGATCAACAATCCAGTTGATCAGACCATCGTTAAAAAAGTCAACAAGACTGAAAACAAAGGGGTCTTGATCATTATCCATTATTCTGTCTTTGCTCAAGCAGACTGAGCTACCGCCAATATTGCTAACACCTGGAATTCTGATCCCCGAAGAATTTACATAAATCATCCCACTGTCTTTGGTAAATAGGATTTTGGTTTTACCCGCATACCATGTTTCATTTTCAGCCCCTGATCCGCTGATGGGGTTTAAGGCTTCAAGTCCTATATTATTGATTTTAAATGGAAATATTTTTTTGCTGACAGCTAACAGCAAATCCCCTTGTGGCGATACAGCAATATCATAATTGTTTAAATCAAGGATATCAGAATCTATTTTTTGGGGGTCACCAATCATTTGACCATCAAATGAATATGCCCTGACCTGCGCCCATATATGTCCACCAATTGATGTGGCAATCATGTAAATGACATCTTTTGTTGGATCAATCGTGATTCGAAATCCACGATAGACATCAGTCAATCCTTGATGAATTTGAAAACTGCTGATCATTTCCATTGTTTCTGTACTGTAGATTTCAATATTACTTTTTGCATTGGTTAGATGGGTATAGGTTAAAGCGATGAGCTTCGTTCCATCTGAAGTCAATGCCATATCCCTTACACGTCTCATTTCTAGAAAATGAGATTCTAAAGTAATGAATTGGGTTGTTTTATTTATCAAATCCACAACACAAATCTTGCTGTCTTCACCGCCTGAAACAAATGCAGTTGTGCCATCATTTGTAACAAGAACCTCGTCCGGTTCATTTATACCTGAAAGAGTAAGTGGTGACTGCATGAGATCATCAGCATTCACCAGAACTAATGATCCATTATTTCCCATCATATCTGAGGTGGCAATCGTAACAATTTCTGTTTCAGGATCTTGGTCTGGGAAATACCCCATTGCAAAACTATTTGAGATAATAGTCAAAATACAAATGCTTAAAATGCATGGAATAATGGTTAATGTTTTTTTATTGAATATTGCTTTCATAATTTCCTCCTTTTTTTTAAAATAAAATTTTTCAGTAAGGAATACTCTGAAAACAAGTTCCCCATTTTAAAAAATGTTCATCGGGATTTTTGTTCTGTAGAGACGTAGCATGCTACGTCTCTACGTGCCAAACAATTATACGTTCAAGATAAATGGGGAACTTATTTTTCGATGATTCCTAAGTCATCAACGAAATTGCTAAAGATCTAAAACCATCAATTTTTTATTTTTAAAAAATACGAAAAATTGATGCGAATCATTTATTGAATGCTCCCATGCGCCAATAACTGAATCTGTATTGCCTGCGTTTCTTTTCCAAATGGTTGCATCAATAAAAACCATTTGTTTTACAGATATTGTTTTGATCTGGTATTTTTTCAAATGATTATTCTCGAAAAAAGTAGTTAACGTTTTTGCTTGTTGATCAAAGGAATATCGTCCAATTTTAAATGAACGACTGATCTTATTGCCTGCCCATGAAATATTTTTATTTACAGCATCCAAATGAAAAGAACCTGAAACAACAGAACTATAATTATTTGCGTAACCTTCAACAGCCATTTTACCTTTTGGAGAACGCAGGGTTAAAGTGAATTCCAGATCAGACATTTTACCAATAATTGTCGATAAGCCGGGTAAGCTTGTGGTTTCGGCAAAACCGGAGACCAAGCCTGAAGACGCCATACAAATAAACGCACGTCCTGTTTTTAATACACCATTTTGAAGGCTCGAAACATACCACAGACCAGACATATCTTTTGCAGGTGGCGCATTATATTTATCTCGAATAATAAAATTAACAGTCTTATCGTCACACAAAACCATTACGTATTGTTTGTTATTGATCCTTGTTTCCCACACACCTGATATGGACGCAGTATTTGCAGCAGATCTTTTCCATTCCTGTCCTGATTTGAATATCAAGCTAGTGGGTGTGATACGTAAAACTGAGTATTCTGGAGATGTTCCATCTCTGAGTTTTAAAAATAAATGTTTTGACTTTTTATTGTATTTGTAAGTCCCTTTTTTAATAATGGCATTAATTTTTTTTCCTGTCCATTTCACTTGCATGTTATTTTGAGAAGAAATATAAGACCCTGAAACAGTTTCTTTTTGGGGATTAAGCGTAGCGGTTGATGACAATTTTATTTTTTGGGATTCCGCAGTGATATCAATATTTGATCCATGAATCGTTCCAACAAGTTTAAGCATTACCGGTAATCGTTTTAGTTTTACGTATCCTTTGACTTTGTTTCCAGCGACGTTAAAAATATATGCAATTCCTGTATTTTTTTTCCCTTTAATAACGCTTTCAACTTCCCACATACCATTGATCATACTGCTATGTTCCGATATGTTCTGATTTGTATTTGCTTTTGATTCCTGTATTGTCAATATAGAATGAATAAACAGAAATAAAAGGAAAATTACCGGATAATATTTGATTTTTACCATTATAAATTATTCCTCTAACAAAAAATAAATATTATTGAAATGAAAGATATGAGAAGAGCGGGCACTTTTTTAGATATTTTTGAAACTTAGGAATGCTCGAATAATAAATCTCCCTCTTTGACGTCCATATCTTTAGATGTGAATTTACTGCACAAATCTAAGTATTGGTATTGTAAACGTTGAAAGCGAAAAATATCCAAAATGAGAAACTTATTTTTTTTGCGACTTCCTTTATAAAAAATCTAAACCAAATAAAAATATAATTACTATATATGCAATTATTGTGCCTATTGTGCAGAATGAACTGATGGCGACAAACGCTAAGGAAGGCGTAGCATGCTACGTCTCTACAGAACAAAAACCCCGATGAACATTTTTTAAAATGGGGAACTTATTTATAGAGCATTCCTTAGTTCGAAATTAAAACCCAAAAAATGCCCGACTTTTTGGGGATATGTTCAACCATGAATCTTTCTAATTTATAGAGGCACAATATTTGCAATATTTGGGTCTAATATTTTATCTTTTTGGGCAATTCATAATATTATATCAATAAATTTAAAAAGTTATGTTATTGATTAATCAGTGCAATATCCATCGGCACTGTTTTTTTCAATTTTTTTCATACCAAATTAGAAAGATTGAAATATGAAATGTTTTTATTATTTAATGGTTCAGCCATTGCTGATGTTTGGATTGATAAATGTTTTACTCCCAGGTGCATGGTGTGATTCTGACAACTCTTATTATTATCCATCAATCGAATCAGTTGGTTTTATTCGAAGAGATAGTGTACCTGTTTCCGGAACCATTCATTCAAGTGAGTATAATCAGGTAATGATGGGATGGAATCATGTGGTTTATATTCAACCGAATCAGGATCAAATTTTTAAGAAAAATGAGCTTTATTTTGTTTTTCAAAAAGTTGATGAGATTTTTTATGATGATCGTTCCATGGGATTTCATTATCAAATTAAAGGCCTTGTCAAAATATCTGCCATGAAGCCCCGGTTTGTTCAAGGGATCATTGTCAAATCGTTCCTTCCCATTCGAAAAGGTGATCTTCTGAAACCCCATACAAACATGAATCCATATATCCAAATTTCAAAGGAAATGCCTTACATTCGTGCCCATATCATCGAATCTGCGGAAACCAAAAGAATGATCGGTGAAGGTGATGTTGTTTATATTGATAAGGGACATGTAAATGGCGTACGTTCTGGAAATCTTTTCGGTATTTTTGAACATCAAGAAAAAGATTTTGAAATGTCCAGAAGAGCTGAGTTTCTTGATCCATCAAAAGACTATGCATCAGGACGATTGCTCATTCTAACAACAGAGCGTGAAACTGCTGCTGGATTGATTGTATGGTCTAAAAACGAATTGTTAATGGCCCATCAACTGGATGTTCATTAATGAATAAATAATCAGAATAGAAGGAGTCTATTGTGAAAAAGCAAGGATTAAAAAAACTGATCATTTTTTGTATGATGCTTATGCTTTGCATCCTACCCGTGGCCTGCGGTTCAGGCGGCGGTGGCTCTGATAGTAATGATAGTTCGACAACAACGACAGATTCGAGTACAACAGATCCATCCTCGACCTCAACTTCTGTTAAAACAATTAATATTGCCGCAGAAAATTACAATATTGAAGCATCTGATGGCAGTTCCACGCAGATTACTGCACAGGTGAAAGATAACAACAATAATCTGATGCCTGATGTTGAAGTCGTCTTTTCCACAACTGAGGGCAGTATTGGACAACCTGTACAGACAAACGAACAGGGCGTTGCACGGATTACCTTATATGCTGAAGATAGCGATTCCAACAAAACAGCCAAGGTTCAGGCGCATGTTGGTAATGTGTATTCAAATGTCATTGAAATTGAATTTACTGCAACAAAAAGATACGTTACTGGTCGTGCGTATGACACTTTTGGACGCCCCATTGCCAATGCTGCGGTCTCTGCCTTTTCGGAATATACACAAAATGTTGTGACTGATGAGAATGGATATTATCAAATGTGGTTGCCTGAAGGTGATCACACTGTGGTGATTTCACACCCGGATTATGCAGAAAGTTATCAAAGTGTTTTCATTTCTGAAGATGATAAACAAATTCAAAGTGATGGACTCCTTATAGCTTCCAATGTTTCTCCAAAAGGGCATTCATTTAGTGATGTCAACAAGTTTTATTCCAATTCAATTGAAAACAGAGGCACGGCAACACTGATAATTCCCCAGCAAAGCCCAATTACCATCACAGTATACAATCAAAAAGTTACGAGTGCTGATATTGCCATTGAATACTTTGAATCGCAACAAATTCTTCCTGTCCCACTGCCCAATGCATCAAATTATGCAAGGTCCAATTTTGTTGATGGTCAATCGCCCAGTGTGGTTATCTCAATTAAACCCGGCACGATGCAGTTAAATACAAAAGCAACTTTAAGCATTCCCAATCCAGATAGTTTAACAGATAAAAGCAATTCAATATTGCATTATTTACCAGACCGGCATATATGGGTTGATGTTGCCCCCCTTGATGGCACAACCAATGATCAAACCATTCAGATATCTGAAGGGGGCATATACGGGATCTTTTTTAATGAAGATTCGAAAAATAAATTTAAATTGGTTCAGGGATACACAAAGAATCCCAATTCTTTTGTATTTATTGGGGACAAAGTTGTTGAAAGTAACGAGAGTGGCTATTTTAGTGCAAAGGTTTATCAACAGGATATTGTAAAAGCATATGTTTATGATCCGACGAGCCAAACTGTGTCTGAAATTTCTGTTGATACCAATGGCGGAAGCGATGAGCCTGTCGATGCCTTTGTTGCAGATATGTCATTGAGTGCCGATCCCGGCAGTATTCATGCAGATAGCAAAAGTTCATCAGTCATTACAGCTTTGCTGAGAAATCACAATAATAACCCGGTTGTGGGAGTTGAGGTGGTTTTTCAAACCAGTGATGGCACGATTCAGTATAAGGCCACAACTGATGACAATGGTCGGGCTTCAGTTTCGTTGTTCAGTTCAGAAACGGCTCATGATGTTACAGTATCAGCCAAATATAGCACTTATGAGGATGCTATCAATGTCAAATTTGTCGATCCCCCTTCAGCGGCGCCTGACAATATTTCTATCAATCTTTCTCAATCTGTCATTCAGACCATTGATCAGGCCGCTTTTCCAAACTCTGCATATATTACAGCGTATATATCTGATGCCAACTCAAATCCGATCAAAGATGGTACGCCAGTTACCTTTAAAACCACTATCGGTGATATTGATCATCATACAGATTTTGTTCAAACATCAGTCACCGCATTTACCAGTAAAGGCAAAGCTGTTGCCATTTTAACCAGTCCGAATAAATCTGTTGGTGTTGCGACAATCACTGTTTCCGCAGGGGCAGTTACCGAAGAAACCAGTATAACCATTGCACCTGGGAAGGTTCATGAAATTCGATTTTCCAACACGCGGTTTAATCTTACTGCTGATGACACAACACTGATAACGTTGACAGCGCTGGTATCTGATGAAAATGAAAATCCCTCCATTGATGGTGAAACAATTACATTTATATTAGAAAAAACAATGGATGACTATGGCAGCCTGTCATCAAAAACGACATCCACGCAAAATGGAACCGCCTCTGTTGTTTACAAAGCCGGTTCACAATCTGGAACAATCACTGTTACCGCAATTTCAAATACTTCAAACACGACGATCACTTCAATAAACAAAATTATTATGACTTTGACAGATGCACCCATTTATCAAATAAATTTATCAACTGCAGCACTCACACTTGAACCCAATGATTCATGTGTAATTACTGCTCAAATATTTAATAAAAATAATAGTTTAATTAATTATGACAAAAAAATTAGTTTTCAAACAACCCGAGGGGATATTGATGATGAAAAAAAACCCAGGGATGGCGTTCAACAAATTATTGATGTCATGTCTCATAATGGTATTGCAACAGCGATATTAAAAAGTCCAAGTAATATTCAGGGACTTGCTACAGTGTCAGCCAGTGTTGATGGCAAGACAGACTCAGTAAATATTCAGTTTGTACCCGGCCCTGTGGCAAATATTCATCTGTCAGCCGCGCCTGAAACAATTAATGGTGATGGTAAAAGTCAAAGCGTCATTTCAGCTTCGGTGACAGATAAAAATGGGAATAAGGTTCTGGATGGCGAGCCCATTCAGTTTTTTTCATCTGATGCGCCTGTCGATATGACAGCCTCAACCTTGAATGGCATTGCAACATTTACCTATCAGTCAAGCGTTGGCGCTAAAAGTATTTCTATTACAGTACGCTCTGATAATGGCATCACAAATGTGGTTCATATTTATCAAACAGCCACCTTACCCAAATATATGTCTTTATCTGTATCACAGGTTACTGTGAAGTCTGATAATTCGGATCAGGCAGAAATTATTGCAATTATTAAAGATGAAAGCAATACAGTCATTCCCGGAATTTCGGTGTTATTTAGCGCGAGTGGCGGACAATTGCTTCAAAGCCAGGATTATACTGATGATCAAGGTCAAGCCAGCACGATTTTTTCTTCAGGCACAGATAACAAAACCAACAGAGAAATCGTTATCACCGCTGAAGTTGAAGGAGGGACTTTAAAACGAGACATTCCAATAAAAATTGAGGGATCAAGCGTCAATCTTTCTTGTGATAATTCGATCATCACAAAAGATGGTAATGTTAAGGCAGAAATTGTTGCATCAGCGATAGATGCCGGAAATGTACCTGTTTTTGATGTGCCTTTGCATTTTGCTGTGAAGAAATCGTCTCAAAATAAAGGCGACATCACTGTTACAATCAATGGGACGTCATATTCTGAAACTCAGTTAAATGATTTGACTGTCAAAACTGATACCCTGGGAGAAGTAAAAATAATTGTGTCAGGCACAAAAGGTATACAGGATGGCCTAGTTTATGTGGATCTTGAAGTGGGAGCCCTTGGACACACTGCTGTTCAGCAATTTGAATTAAAAGAAACCGGTTATACTGTCAGCTTTTCAAAGCCAGCCGAGGAACGTATTACTTACATGGTGGATGCCACACCCGTTCAATTAAATGTTTCTGCAAGCCAGGGATACACGTTGATTTTTTCAACTTCTTTGGGTACTTTTTCCAATGGTTTGAAAATTCAGGAAATCATATGCGATACATCAGGTATGGCATCAACAACATTTACCGCATCATCTGCTGGCCTGGCATCGGTTCAGGTCTATGATCAACAAAATCCATCAATTACCGATTCTTTAAAAATTGCCATTGCGCAACCGCCTGAAAAAGCGGCGCAATTAACACTTCAGGCGGATCCAAAAGTGATTGGACTGAGTACCGATACAATTAAGGACACTGCTGAAATCATTGCCAAGGTTTTAACCAGTGAGGCATCAGGAAGTCAGGTTGTTGGTAATGCGACAGTCATTTTTTCTATCGAAAATCCAACAGGGGGCGGCGAATTTATTGATCCAGTCAGTGTGCAGACAGACAGTTCTGGCCGCGCCAGAACAACTTTTACATCAGGGACACTAAGTTCTGATGCACAGGGCGTTAAAATTACAGCCAAAATTCAAAACAGTAGTATTCCTGCCAGAGAAGTCAATATTAAAATTGGCGGGTCAACATCATCCATGAGCATTGGTACGGCCACAGAATCAAAAATCCTGAACCCGACCACCTATGCAACTCCCATGTCAATCATTGTCAGTGACTCCAATGGCAACCGCATGGCAAATACCAACATATCATTAAGCTTATGGCCAGTTCGATATCGTACCGGATATTGGCAGGATGAACCGGATTGTAAACCGATTATTACAGGTTCTTTTCCCAATGAAGATGCCAACAAAAATTTGATTATGGATCATCTGGAAGATGTCAATGAAGATGGGCAATTGACCCCGCCAGCCTCTGCCGCAGGAAATGTGCCGCCAATTGTCACAACTGATGAAAATGGTGTGGCCAATTTTGATCTGGTTTATCTGAAAAGTAATGCGGTTTGGATTGTAAATCGTCTTGAAGCCAGTACCATTGTTCATGGTTCGGGCACAACAGAGGTGCTTGATTTTGGGCTCCCCTATGTTATTTCAGATGCCTGCTTTTTGGATCCCTCTCCCTTTGATAATGACGAATCTGTTCTGAAACTGGAAAGTATGACCTTAAAATCAACGTCAGAAACGATTATCGCTGATGGTTCCAGCAGTGCTGTTTTAACAGCCAGATTGCTGGATCACAATGAAAACGAAATTGTTGACAATCAGAAAATTACGTTTTCAACAACCAGTGGTTGTCTTACCAGTGCATTATCTGCAACTGTTTCTGAAGATAGTTGTCAACAAAGTATTGATATTATGAATACAATGGGTGTTATCCAAGTTAAGCTTTTTTCCGCAAGAAAAATTGGGAATGCCACTGTGACAGTCATGGCGGAGAATGGTGTCAATGCAGTAGTCGGTCCTGTTTCGTTTATTCCTGGTCCGCCCAGCAGAATTATCATTGTTCCAGAACAGAATGCCTTGAATGCGGATGGTGAAAGTAAGTCACTTATTCAGGTCAATGTACTGGATAAAACAGATAATCCTGTCTCTGATGGTGAATCTGTTCGTGTGGAAATAGATCGCGGTAATTTGAACAAATTTGTAGGACAGACAAAGGATTCCCTTGTTACTTTTGAATTTACTGCGCCGGGTTCTATTCAATCAGAAACATATGCCAATATAACAGTGACAACCACCAACAATATTGTCAAAACGAACAAAATTCTGCTCAAACCATTTGTTAAAAGCATTGATATAATGAGTGAACGCACAACCATTCAATCCATCGAACCTGCATTGATTACAGCCACAGTTAAAGACTCCAAAGACATCCCCATGGCCAATATTCCGATTACATTTCAGGCCACCGGTGGTAACCTTGGAAGCAGTCCGGATCTTGTTGAAACAATTGTCTATAAAACAACTGACCAAAATGGACAGGCGGTTGTTCAATTTTCTCCTGTCAATCGGCTGACCGGTGAAGGCAAAGTGGTTGTCAAGGCCGGCACAGTTACTGCTGAGACTGTAATTACTGTTGCACCAGGTCCGATACACAGCATTGCTCAGGTAAAAGCCACGCCATCATCCATTGATGCTGACAATCAAAGCACATCTGAAATTTCAGCCATGATTCTTGATGAACTTGGAAATCCAGTTGCTGATGGTCAATGGATTCAAGTTACGCCTTCAGTGGTAAACGCCAAAATATATCCAACCAATGGTCTGGTATCAACCCAGGATGGTCTGATCAGTCTGATTTATACCGCTTCGTCAGAATTTGGGCTTGTTTCAATAGAGATTTGTGCTGTTAGTAATCAGAATATTTGTGAAACAGTAGAAATCATCCAAAAGCAGGCACCTGTTAGCAGTGTGAATGTTCTGAGCAGTGATGCAATTATAATGGCCGGTGAATCCTGTCAGATAACCGCAATATTAAAAGATGCCGGCGGTCAGTTCATTGCCAGTGATACCATGGTCATTTTCAAGAGTAGTATCGGTGATATTGACATGAACAAATCAGGTGTTCAAAATGCGATCATGACAA
>Ga0272440_1002714_pt1 | contig 13622 bp, 9 predicted proteins | sample SSMMMBAug17_FD_192440 | JGI IMG/M metagenome (GOLD analysis project Ga0272440, IMG submission 192440) | Marine sediment archaeal communities from Little Sippewissett salt marsh, Falmouth, MA, United States - SSM-MMB-Aug17 | ecosystem: Environmental > Aquatic > Marine > Wetlands > Sediment ...
TGTATGCCTTATTTCAACCGAAAAAAAATTCTGATTCAGAAAATCAGGACAGGGTAAAAGATCGTGAAATGATTGTGTCAATCATTATTGGAATCATCTTACTGCTCTTATCAATTACGCTAATTGTTCAGGTAATCAAGGGAGAAACAGCCAGTATTGACAATGCTGTGATGGCAGGTATTTTTTTTATTATATTATCATTTTTTTCTTATGTGATTTCCATATTTGAAATTCAAATGGGGCATCAGGAAGATTCAATCAGCCTTGTTGCTGATGGCAACCATGCACGTGCAGATATGGCAGCATCATTAATCACAGGTCTTGCCCTGCTTATATATCCAATGGGAATCAATCTAGATCGAATTGTAGCCGCCTTGATAGCTTGTTTGATCCTCACTTATGCCATTGATACATTTGTCAATGTCGCTCGAATGAAACAATCAAAAGATCAATCCTTTTCAATAATTCGTTCCATTGGCACTTTATTTGTAAAAGCCTGGCAGTATATTGAAAATCTGCCCAAAAAATCTCAGGCCGCCCGAATAAGAAATGCTACCATCGGTTTTATGATTATTGGATCTGTTGTATGTTATATGTCAACAGGTGTTTATCGGGTAGATTATCGTGAGCAGGCATGTGCAGAATTCCTGGGAAAACGATTGCCTCCCATAGGTCCAGGCATGCATTGGATATGTCCATGGCCGCTGGGGCGCGTTCGCATACAGGATGTAACTTCAATTCAAGAAATTCATATTGGTAATATTACAATCAATAAAACAAGTCCCTTGCTTTGGACCAAAAAACATGGCGCTGAAGAACCCTTTATTAGCGGGGATCAGAATTTTGTTTATCCATATGTATCCATTCATTTTCGTATAAAAGATGTTCAAATGTTTATCTATGAACATTCTCATCCAGTTACGCTAATGCAAGAATTGGCGTATCAAACCCTCACACGATTGTTGGCAATTCATACATTTGACCATATCACTGGTTCTCATCGTGGAAAAATTGTCAAAAATATGCAGAACTTGCTTCAGAGCCAGTTGGATGATTTTAAGACAGGTATTCATATTCTTTCAGTGCATTTCAAGGATGTTCATCCACCCATTTCGGTGGCTGATGCTTTTGAGCGCGTAGTTGCTTCATATCAATATAAACAAAATCAAGTTAATCGCGCATTGGGATATGAAAATAGCGTTGTACCTGATGCGCGGGGAGAAGCATCAAAAATTATGGGAGAAGCTCATACATATCAATTGCAGCGTCAACAATCTGCAAAATCATCTGCAAACCAATTTTTAGCAATCTATCCGGATACACCTGAAAAAAAGAATATTGTCAAAAATCAGGTATATTTTAAGAATATGAAAGAAAGTTTGATAAAACGCCCTCTTATACTTATAGATGAAGCGCTTGATCCGCCTGATTATTGGATGGAGAATTAAGTATGTCAGAATTATTAGCCCCTGCCGGCACACTTGAAAAACTCAAATGGGCGGTTCAATATGGCGCAGATGCCGTGTATTTTGGAATTCAATCTTTTTCACTTCGAAATTATGCAGGCAATTTTAGCATAGATGATGTTGACAAAGCCATGGCATATTTAAAAAAACACCAAAAAAAAGGCTACGTTACACTCAATATTTATCCCTGGTCAAATGAATATGACAACTTGATTGCTTCTGCGCAACAGCTTGAAGAAATTGGTGTGGATGCATTCATCGTTTCAGATCCAGGTGTTATCTGGGCGATGAAAAAAAATGGATTATGTACCCCCATTCATATCAGTACACAGTCCAATACTGTCAGCTATCAAACAGTGCTTGCATATTCAAACTTAGGTGCAAAGCGTGTGAACCTGGCGCGTGAGTTATCCTTGAAACAAATTGAAGAAATTCAATCGAATATTAAAGGATGCGACATAGAAACAGAAGTTTTCATTCATGGTGCTGTGTGTTTTTCTTATTCTGGAAGATGTGCTATTAGCGATTATCTCGCCAGTCGAAAAGCGAATCGTGGTGAATGTACGCATCCATGCCGTTGGAAATATATGCTTGTTGAAGAAAAACGCCCTCATGAATATATCCCCGTATTTGAAGATGAACGCGGCACATATTTAATGAATACCAAAGAACTGGCATTATTTCCTTTTGTTCCTGATTTGAAAAGATTCGGTGTACGCTCATTTAAAATTGAAGGCCGAATGAAATCCATCCATTATGTGGCATCAACAGTGGCATTCTATCGTCAGGTTCTTGATGGCAAGGTTTTCACAGAGGATGAAGGAATGCTTTTTCTCAATCGAATCAGCAATCGGGGGTATTCCTATGGATTTATGAAAGGTGTGATTACGCCCGAAGATTATGCCACTTCTACCAGGCAATCAAGTTCTTTTGCACGATTTGTTGGTGATGTTATGGATCAAACTGAAAATGGACACTTAATAATTAATGTTCGCAATACGATTCATGCTGGAGAAACACTAGAAGTTTTATTGCCTTCCGGGCACCTGACAAATATTGTTTTACCTGAAACATTAACCCTGAATGACCATTCAAACATTCAAACAGCCAATCATGGAATGTATATTCATCTTCAGGCTGACTTGCCTTTGTATAGTATTTTGAGACGTGTAAACGCATGAATATTTCTATTAATTACGATTTGGTTTGCTAACTTCTGACAAATACGGACAATCCCAGACTAACACTTCGTGTGGATGGCTTATGCTTTTTATGCTATTGGTTGCAAGACAGATAAGTTTCCAATGGCTCATGGATTATCAATTCTTTTCGTGAATTCAGACGTCCTTTTACAATGGCCCATTTGGCGGGATAATTCTGTTTTGTATATACAGGTATCATATCTGTTGGTGTGATGTTATAAGAAGGCATCTTCATCATTAGTTCTGCGACACGCCCTGAAGGATATATTAGACATAATTCCCCCTGATTTTTAAGCATTTTTCTGCTAATTGTCAGAATATCATTCAATGAACAGGAAACTTCCTCACGTGCAATTTGTTTTTCATATGCAACATTAGGTCTTCCTGAGCCTCTCTTTCGAAAAGGTGGATTACAGACAATGTATTGAAATTTTTCAAAGTCATTACTTTTTAAAGTACGCAGATCGTGTTCCAAAATTGTCACCCGATTACTCACACCATTGACGCACACATTTTTCCTGGCAACTTCAACAGCCGTTTTTTGGATATCAATCCCGGTAATAATTACATCTGGGTAATTATTTGCAATAATAATCGAAATGACCCCACATCCACATCCCAATTCCAGAATGCGTGATTTATTTTTGGGAAATATGTTTTTTGCAAGCAACAAAGCATCCAATGAAAATCGATGGCCATTTAAGGATTGTTCTAATTGAATATCATGAATTATCATTAACTTACCCCAAAGTTTTATAATGTTTAACTTAAATTTGACCCTATCTTGAATCAAAGCAAAGGCCATTTGCTTCAATAGGTATTTCTTCAATTGGCATGATTTCCGCATATTTAAATAAATGAATGATTAAGCAGCTATTTCCAAAAAATTTTTTTAATAAATAATAGCATGTTGTTTGTTTGAAAAGATTTTCTATACTTTTTATTCTTAAGTTTTTTATCAAAAAAAACGAATTGACTTTCAAAAGCACATATTTTTCTTAATATTTTATACTTTTCCAGGGAGGTTATTATGAATAATTTAACTTATACAAAGAATAAAAGATGTTTTATTGCCATTCTAATAACGAACATATTCCTATTTACAGGATTAACTGATACAAGTAACGCTATGGATTCATACCAAAAAACAAAAAATATTACAAATATTGACTTTGGCACTCAATCTCTGGGAATAGGTCAAGCAACTAGAGAATTCTATCTTTGTGCTGGAGATTTAGAAAAATTTCAAAATCATGAAAAAACTACAATTACCATTGTTGAAAAAAAAGAAGAAAAAAAGAAACACATTCGCAAAAAAAACATACATCGTTGGAATATTCCAAATTCTCGGAGCCGTGTCAATATGAATAGATGGGTAAAAAAAACAAAAAAAAATCAAACCCGGATCCATATTGAATCCCCATATATTACAGGAGAACATCCTAACGCATTTACAATACAAGATAATCAATGCAATCAAAACAAGTTGTTACCCGGTTCAAGCTGTTTGTTTGAAGTGTCATTTACCCCACAAAATGAAGGATTACAGCGAGCAAATATTATCATTCCATATTCATATAATGGCATATACAATAATTATATGATAATTGTGAGTGGTACTGCTCGAAAAAAAAATTGTCCCAACATGGCTTTAATTCCATAATATTTTCATTTTTTTTTTGTAACTTGTGTCTCCCAAATCATAGATTGATTTGGGAGATAAAGATTCTTGACAATTCTTTGATGTATTTATATAAATTCAAATTATGAATACCAACCAAATAATCATTCATCTTGATGCTATCGCAAAAAATTACCAAACCTTACAGAAATGGGCAGGCCCAGATGTAAGTCTTATGGCAGTTGTAAAATCTGATGCTTATGGTCATGGCATGATTCCAGTAGCAAATAAATTGGCCAGGGCAGGATGTCCACAATTTGCAGTGTTTGATTCTTCCGAAGGACTGACATTACGCGACAATGGCTTTAATCAACCTGTCCTCTTGTTAAAAGGCGCTGATCCCAAGAACATAGACAACATTGTGGAAAAGAATTTAACATCGGTTTTGTTTCAAACAGATATGGCCCAGTATTTATCTCAGACAGCGATCAAACAGAATAAATATGCCAAAGTTCAAATAAAGGTGGACAGCGGTATGAATCGACTGGGAATATATCCAGAAGATCTTTGTGATTTCATGCGCGTCATTCAAAAGCTACCAGGTCTTCAAATAAATGGCTTTATGTCACATTTTGCTGTTGCCGATCAGCCGGAAGATGCTTACACCCAGAAACAAATGCAGATATTTAAAGATGCCATTTCACCTTATGCAGATTTGACGCATCATATTGCAAATAGTGGTGGTATAACTGATCGCAAGGGGCTTAATTATCCCATTGCCAGAGCCGGCATTGCAATTTATGGATCATCAACCAGTTGGCCTCGATCAAATCAGCTTGAACCCTGCATGACTTTTCAATCTGAAGTAATATATGTTAAAACAGTTCCAATAGGGGAGACAATCAGCTATGGCCGTACTTATACAACAAAAAAAACAACACGTGTCGCAACAATACCAGTGGGTTATGCAGATGGCTACAAGCGATTATTTTCCAACAAAGCATTTGTGTTAATCAAAGGAAAAAGAGCGCCAGTTATAGGACGTGTCTGCATGAATTTAATAATGATTGATGTTTCAGCTATTGAAAATGTTAATTGTGGCGATTCGGTTGTATTACTCGGAAAACAAGGGGATGACTGCATTACTGCTGATGAATTGGCCTCATATGCAAACACGATCAGCTATGAAATTATGTGTTTATTGGGTGCCTGTAACCGCAGAGTATATTCCTAGTACATTTGATAAATTTAATATTTTAACAGAAAATCATTTCTAAAAATGAACGTTCAGATATTACAGTAATTCCTAAATCTTGCGCCTTTTTCAGTTTGCTTCCGGCTTTTTCTCCAGCCAACAAATGTGTCGTTTTTTTGCTGATAGATCCCACAATAACGCCACCACGTTTTTCAATTTCTTCACCAGCCTTGCTCCTTGGCTTAAAATTGCCAAATTGACCCGTAATGCACCATCGTTGACCTTTCATGCGTTGATCTGAAAGCTCTTCATTGTTTTTTTTCTTTGCAGATGTTTCAAAACCTACTGATTGCAAGGTATTGATTGTTTGTAGCAGTTCTTTATTTTGAAAACTCTGGATAATCGTTTTCGCAATATTGTCTTTTACCCCTTTAATTTCAGTGAGGGATTCAATATCATTATTTTTGGCAATATCAATGAGTTTATCAAAGGAATCAATTCCAGACTTAAGCAGTAATTTTATCAGACCAATTCCCAGGTTTTTAACCCCTAATGCAGCCAAAACAGTTTCAAAGGGTCTATTTTTACTTTCCGCTATACCGCGCTTGATTGATTCAATTTTTTTCTCTTTAAATCCTTCAACCCCATTTAATTTATCTGGATCAAAGGTATAAATGTCTTCCATGTGATGAATTAATTCTTTGTCAATAAGGAGTTCAATGGTTTTAGGCCCTAGATTCTCAATATCCATACCTGTTTTGCCTGCAAAGTGAATCAGACTTGCCTTTAGGCGTTGTGGACAATAATGGTTATCGCAAAAATGATGTCCACCATCTTTTATAAGATGAGTGTTACAAAATGGGCAATTGGATGGCATTTTCCAAACAGATGTTGAATTAGATAATTTCTCTAAAACCTCTTCAACCGCAGGAATGACATCACCACGTCGAGAAATCCGGACTGTATCGCCAATGGATGCGCCCAATTCATCAATATAATCCTGGTTATGAAGGGTTGCGTTTGTAATTTTAGCACCACCTACGCGAACAGGGTGCAATCGTGCCACAGGGGTGATACGTCCAAGGCGGCCAATTTGAATGTCAATGCCTTTGATATGGGTTGTTGCCTGAGGTGACTCAAACTTATAAGCCATTGCCCACCGAGGAAATCGTCCGGTAACACCCAATTCGTCTCTTACTGGCTGCTCGCTGACTTTTATCACCAGACCATCAATTTCATAATCCAGAGAATCTCTTTTTTCTGCGGCTTGCGCTATCCCTTGACAGAATTGTTCATCTGCTCTCTCATAATAAAAAGTTTGCGGATTGAGTTGAAAACCCAGGTCTTGCAAATAGTGTCGAAGTTCATAATGATGATCTGATGGCAAGTCAGTGCCTTCAACAATGTCATACACAAATACATTCAGAGGAATTTTTGCAGTTTCACGACTTGTTTTTCTACGAATAGCCCCGGCAGCAAGATTACGCGGGCTGTCATAAGCAGTGCCTTCAGATCGTTCAATTTCTTTAAATACTGATTTGAGGATAAATACTTCCCCTCTAACAGTCAGATTTACAGGTGAATTTAGTCTGAGGGGAATGGCAGTAATGGTTTTTGCATTATCAGTAATATCATTTCCAGCAAGGCCATTTCCACGAGTTGCGGCCTGAACAAGCAAACCATTTTTGTATGTAAGAATAATTGAAATACCATCCAGTTTTTCATCCAAAATAAATGAGGCTTTTCTATCAGATTTATTAACAATCTTTTGCGCCCAGGATTGCAGTTCTGGAATGGAATAACACTTATCCAGGCTCAGTATGGGTTGGCTATGTGTGACTGTTTCAAAGGCATTGTCCAGATCAGAACCAACACGGCTTGTTGGCGTGTCAGGTAAAGTTAGTTCTGGATAGGTTGCTTCCAAATTGAGAAGTTCATCGAACAATTTATCGAATTCAGCATCTGAAATATTTGGCTTTGCCTGAATATAGTAAAGATTTTGATGATGATGGATTTGTTGTGCCAGGGCGATCATTTTTTTCTGAATATCATTTGATGCTGTCACCACAGGATTTTCAACAATTTTTGAAAACAATTCACGGGTTTTTATGTCCATTTTTTGGGCATCACTGTCTGAGATTTCATGATCATAGCCAATAAGGTGAAGCACACCATGGATCAACAAAAAATATAATCGATGTTCAAAAGATATCTGTAATTCGCTGGCTTCGCGTAAAATTGTTTCAACAGATAAAACCACATCACCCAGCATATTTTGTCTGAGATGAGAATATTCACCTTCCTGCATGGAAAAAGAAAGAACATTGGTGGAGCCAGTTTTGTTGCGATATTGTTTATTTAAACTGGCAATGGCATCATCGTTTACGCAAACTATTGATAATTCGGAGTTTTTTAAATCCAGGGCATCCAGTAGTTTATTTCCAGTTTGTTTTAATCCATCTATATCAATGGGATAAATATTTTGTTGATTGTCAATAAGTACTGGCATAGCTTAATCCTGACAACTGTAAGTATTTGAAATCCCTTCTGGAAACTCAAAAGGAACTTTCTTTTCATAGACATATTGAAAGCACGCTGAAAAAGAAAAAATACTTCCTTTGTCAGGTTCGCTTTTTACAGTGATTTTACCGCCCATCATTGCGACAAGACTCTGGCAAATGGATAATCCCAGGCCAAGTCCGCCATAACATCGTGTATAAGAGTCTTCCACTTGAGTAAAGGGTTCTTTAAACAGTTTTTCAATATCTTCACAACAAATGCCTATCCCCTTGTCATGAATCTCAAAAAATAGATAAATTTTTTCTATAGATTTGAGCTGATGCCTGATTTTTAAGCAAACTTCAAGATTATCATTTGAAAACTTAATGGCATTATCAATCAAATTGGAAATGATTCTTTTCAAGCGCATGGCATCACCAATATAAAAATTGGGTATTTCAGGATCAATATCAATAAGCAATGTTCCATTTTTTTCTGAAACCCATTTTGAAACTTCCTTAACAATAGCATCCAGTCGAAAGGTATCTGATACAAGGGTCATTTTTCCGGCTTCAATTTCTGAAAAATCCAATATATCATTAATAATACCGAGCAGTTTATTGGAACTGTCTTTTACAATAATGGCATATTCTTTATTTTCCGGGTCAATATCTGACGACAGTATCAGATCATTCATTCCAATGATTGCATTTAAGGGCGTTCTTAATTCATGACTGACCACATTGATAAAATTGCTTTTCGCTTTGGCAGATTCCTGGGCTTTGAGGGTCAATTGGCGCTCATTTTTCAGAAGTTCTTCAAGATTGGCATTTGCTTTTACAAGTTCAACAGTACGTTCTTTTACAAGGGATTCAATATGGTCTCTGTAACGTTTCAGTTCAATATGCGTTTTTACCCGGGCTTTAAGTTCGGACAACTGGAATGGTTTTGTAATGTAATCCACAGCACCCAGTTCAAATCCCAGTGTTTTACTTTTCAGGTCATCTTTTCCAGATAGAAAAATAATGGGGATATTTCCCAGGGTTTCACTGTTTTTTATACGCCGACAGACTTCAAGGCCATCAATTCCAGGCATCATAATATCCAAAAGAATCAATGATGGAGGATGAGATTCAATATCTTCAAGCGCAGATTCGCCATCCAGTGCGACACTTATATCATAGTCATTACCCAGGGCTTCAACCAAAACATCAATATTGCTGTCATTGTCATCTACAACAAATATGCTGCTTTTTTCAGACATACGATTGTTCCTTTTATACTTAATTTATCCAAATAGACATCGCAGGTATGCTCGAAAAATATTTTCTCAAATCGGAAAAGCCACACAAGTCTTACAGGTCAGAGCATTCGGGGCAATCCAACTTTTGCAAATGGGGACGTTTATTTTTCAAGTTTTTTCACCAATTAAAAAATGACTTTATATATTAAAGATATTCATAAATTTGATCAAGATAAAAATTTTTTTTATCAAGATTTATGATTTTCCGGTTATTTCAGTTGGTGCTGTCATATATTTGATATAAATACTACGATACCGATCAATAAGATCACTTTCTTTGTAATATTCTTCAACGCGTTGAATTGCAGCTTGAGACATTTTTTCCCTGAGATCATCATTTTGCAGTATTTTTGTAATGGCTTGCGCAGTATCATCTGGATCAGCAACACGTGTGATAATACCTGATGGCCCCAGTGCTTTGTCTTCCTCAGTTCGACCCAATAATAATTCATCACAGGAACCAACATCAGAGGCCACTGATGGTACCCCCAGACAGGCAGCTTCCAGAATAACAAGGGGTTGGGCCTCACTAATACTGGTCAATACAAGCAGATCAATTTTTGGATAATATTGTATGACATTCACTCGTCCAGTAAAAAATATTTGTTCCTCAAGACCCAACATGGATACAAGTTCAACACATTCTCGATCATATTGAGGATCTTCATCACGCGGCCCCATAATATAAAATTTTACATTCTGCACATGAAGCGACACAACTTTGCAGGCACGTATAAAGGTTTTAACATCTTTAATTGGCACCACACGTCCGACAAATCCAACAACAAAAGGATCGCCAGGATGCCTGGGTTCTTTGGGATATTGTTGAAATCTATCAATATTAATCGCATTGGGAATAATAAATGTTTTTTTAGGATCCGCCCCATATTCGATTTCCAACTGACGATTGCCTTCGTATAAGGTGTATATTTCATTTGATTTTTGATAGGTCAATCGTCCCATAGATTCAAAAAAGCTGACCCATAAATTCTGAAAAAATCCCAGATTGGTTTGAACCTGAATCTTTTCCCCGCCAGCAACGTAAATCCAGTCCGCTTGAGAAATTTCAATTTTTCGTTCTTTTGTGTAAATACCATGCTCTGTCAACAGCAAGGGTTTCTGATATATGCATTTTGCAGTTGCTCCGAGTAAACCAGCATAACCTGTAGAAACAGTATGATATACTTTTGCTTTAGGGATTGTGGCTGTTAACAATTTGATCAGGGGCAAATGAATGAATCGAAACGTCCAGAAATAATCAATAAATGATTCTCTGTTGACTTTTGGTTTATAGAAATCTAGCAATAATTGCCAGGCATCTTTTCCATAAACCAGATCATGGGCGGTAAATTTTGGTTTTCCTTTAACTTGAAAGATGGGTAAAATATTTTCAAAATCTGAAAAATCGTTATTAAACAGTTTTTGATGAAATCGTTTGATGGCCTGAAAATCTCTACGATATCTTTTATTTCTGTGCTTTGTTTTATCCCCAATATCGTAGTCATGGAGATAGACAACTTTCAAGCCCCTGAAATTGGGTGGCACATCATATTTTACTTCCCATTTTTCTTTTTCTGTGGGAAGAATACAAATTCCGGTAAATGAGAATTCTGGTAAGGCTTTGACAACATTATGAACCCATGACGACACACCACCTGCAACGAATGGGTACGTTCCCTCCAGCATTAAACAGATATCAAATTCTTCCTCTTCCTCATCTTCTTCCACAAGTTCGATGATCTCATCTTCAATAGAAGGTGTTTTGTTCTCAGAATTTTTTCTTTCTTGATGTCTGCTTATATTTTCTTGTTGTGCTTTTAAAAAATTTTGCATGATTGGGTGTCAGTAATATCAAATGCAAGACTGCTAAAGGGTGTAAGTATAATTTAAAGGAAATATCAGCAGTAGCGTTAAGCATGCCTTGTATTTAAGAGATAAACTGGCTTAAGTAAGCGATCATAAATTTTCGGGTAGACCGTAGTTATTTATTTAACGTGCTTTGGGAGACTGACTTCTTAGCCCTGAAAGGGCGTAACATACCAGCCCAGGGCAACGCCCTGGGTAATGGTGCATAAAGTTTTCTTAGCCCTGAAAGGGCGTCACATCGATGTTTTATGTGTCGCCCTTTCAGTGCTAAGATTCTGATAAATCTTTAACCCAGGGCGTTGCCCTGGGCTGGTATGTTACGCCCTTTCAGGGCTAAGAAATTATCCAAAGCATGTTATAATTTACTTCGATATACCCGAAAATTTATCGCTTACTAAACCTGCCGATTTATCAATTTCTAAGGTCACGTCCCCAAATTTAAAATGAGGAACATATTTTTTGAACTTTCCATTAAGAAGCCTTTAAAAATCCTTGAATAATCCGATTGACAGCTTCATCATATGTTAATCCCAAACTCATGAGTTTCATGAGTTGATCATCAGCAATTTTGCCGATTGATGCTTCATGGGTTAATTCTGCATCAGGATGTCTGGCTTTTAAAGATGGAATCGTATCGCTCGTTGCATTATCCATAATGATGGCATCACATTCAATATGCCCATAGCATTTATTGCGAGCTTCCATTACAGCAATAAAATCCTGTTTTGAATTCCCTTTTAGAACAGATCGTGCAATCAGGTTGGCAGAACAATCCTTACCATTCAGTCGAATTTCATTGTGTGATTCAGCGGTCTGATTGCTTTCAGTCAAAACATTTTCTTTAATCATTAAACTGGCACCATCGTCCAGAGTGGCCTCATTTATTCTTTTGGCAATATCTACACCACCAATTTGTTCTAAAATCATTTCAGCATGGGCATTTTCTTTCAGGACAACCTGAGTTGTCGGGTTCAAAGTGCGTTTGCCTTTGCCGCTGCCAAATGCATAATGCTTCTCAATGTAAGTCATTCTTGCATTGGGATGAATTGTAAATTTATGAACGCCCTCATGGCCTTCTTTTTGATCCCCGCCACAATGAATACCACAGCCAGCAATAATTGTAACATCAGAATTTTCCCCAACAACAAAAGAATTATAAACCACATCATGCAAACCAGCTTCAGACAATATAACTGGAATATGCACGGATTCATTTTGCGTATTGGGAGCAATTGTGATAACAATTCCTGTACCTTCATCATTTGTTTCTATTTTAATATTCGCTGATGTCTGACGACCCAGCAATTTTCCATTTTTACGAATATTGTATGCCCCTTTGGGAATTTTTTCCAAACCGGCAACAGCTTTTAGCAAATCTTTATCTAAAGCATCTAACATCGTTTTCTCCTTCACAAAAGTCTGGTGCTGCACAAGTGCTCAAATCTGTGAGCATTGGCATGGCGCCATCAAGGTCTCCTTCATATACAAATTGGCCTTTTTTTAAAATGAGAATGACATCAGCAGCCTCTAAAAAATTTTTATTGTGACTGACGACAATCGTTGTTGTTTGATGATTTTTTTGTTCTTTTTTTAGAAGATCAATCATCGGGCCAATGGTCCATAAGTCAATGCCAGTATCTGGCTCATCATAGATTGCCAGTTTTGGATTTCTAGCAATTGTCGTGGCAAGTTCAATTTTTTTGATTTCTCCACCAGATAATTTACTATCCACTTGTTTATCAAGAAAATCCAATGAACAAATTCCAACCCGTGCGACAATTTTCATGAGTGTTGACTCATCATCTGTTTGAGCCGCAATGCTCAAAAGTTGACGAAACGAGATACCTTTAAATCGGGCCGGGTTTTGAAAGCTGTATGTAATGCCTGCATTTGAGCGATCAGTAATTGAATGTTGGGTGATATCAACGCCATCAAAAATAATTTGTCCGGATGTTAAGTTGTTAATGCCCATGATTGTTTTGGCAAGTGTTGTTTTACCACTCCCATTGGGGCCTGTGATGCCATAAAATTTTCCATGCTCAAAGGTATAATTAAATTTGTCCAAAATGGTTTTTTTTTCATTTTGTTCTTGATTTTCAACAATAAAAGACAAATTGTTGATTGTTAACATTGCGCCTCCTTATATTTAGATTCTTTCATTTAAGATTGAATCATATATAACATTATTCCCATTATTTTTTCAAGTTAGTTGCTACGTCTTACAATATTTGAACCCAAAAGTCTCAAAATATTTGACCGATGTTCAGACTTTTCCACGTAGTTTTCGGAACCACCAACTTGTGCTTATCTGAATACCACTTATAAAGTTTATTATCAAACCAATCCTTGGCATCCTTCATTATTCAGTTAACACTTTTATCAAATCTTAGTGTTCTTTGAAAATTAATTTTTTTTAATTTTTTTTAAAAAAAGGTGTAAGAATTTTTGATTTTTCGTGTCTATATACCCA
>Ga0272440_1002715_pt1 | contig 13620 bp, 11 predicted proteins | sample SSMMMBAug17_FD_192440 | JGI IMG/M metagenome (GOLD analysis project Ga0272440, IMG submission 192440) | Marine sediment archaeal communities from Little Sippewissett salt marsh, Falmouth, MA, United States - SSM-MMB-Aug17 | ecosystem: Environmental > Aquatic > Marine > Wetlands > Sediment ...
GGAATAATTGGGGTCAGAGTAAAATTAAGATTTAACTTGTATAAATCAATCTTAAACTTATAGCTTAATTTTACTCTGACCCCAATTATTTCCCCAATTATTTCCGTAATTGGATTCGACTTCAAGATTAACTGGAATCAAGGTTTCTTTCATCATGGATCCAAAAAGGTCGTGGCTTGTTGGGGAGGTTGTATCTTTTTCAGGTGCTGCTTTATTTTTGGGTGCCATTGTCTGTTTCCTTTTTGAATAATTGTGAATAATTGGGGTCAGAGTAAAATTAAGAATAATTGGGGTCAGAGTAAAATTAAGATTTAACTTGTATAAATCAATCTTAAACTTATAGTTTAATTTTACTCTGACTCCAATTATTCTTAATTTTACTCTGACCCCAATTATTCCATTATTCCAGATTAACTGGAATCAAGGTTTCTTTCATCATGGATCCAAAAAAGGTCGTGGCTTGTTGGGGAGGTTGTATCTTTTTCAGGTGCTGCTTTATTTTTGGGTGCCATTGTCTGTTTCCTTTTTGAATAATTGTGAATAATTGGGGTCAGAGTAAAATTAAGATTTAACTTGTATAAATCAATCTTAAACTTATAGCTTAATTTTACTCTGACCCCAATTATTCCATAGCTTAATTTTACTCTGACCCCAATTATTCTGACCCCAATTATTTCCAATTATTTCAAGGTTTCTTTCATCATGGATCCAAAGAGGTCGTGGATTGTTGGGGAGGTTGTATCTTTTTCAGGTGCTGCTTTATTTTTGGGTGCCATTGTCTGTTTCCTTTTTGAATAATTGGGTCAGAGTAAAATTAAGATTTAACTTGCAGAATAATTGGGGTCAGAGTAAAATTAAGATTTAACTTGTATAAATCAATCTTAAACTTATAGCTTAATTTTACTCTGACCCCAATTATTTCTATAGCTTAATTTTACTCTGACCCCAATTATTTCACAATTGATTAATTGATTAATTAATCATTGACATTATCAATCTTAAATCTATAATATGTTTAAATAAAGAAACACAATAATGGGGTAACAGATGAAAACAGAAAAAAAAATAATATTTTTAGATATTGATGGCGTTCTCCAGCCACAGGGGTATCAATACCGCTTTGATTGCGATATGGATGTGCTTCAAGAATGCCTGGCCAGGGTGTATCAGTCTCCCCTTTATATGAAGATCAGTAAATACGATATTGCTGCCGCATACTGCGATTGGGATGAAGATGCTGTTGATTATTTACGCGCTTTGATTGAAAAAACAGGTGCCCAAATTGTCATTTCTTCTGATTGGCGGACGTTTAATGATACGCCTAAATTGAAACTGATCTTTAAAATTTATGGTATGGGTGAACATGTGATTGATGTCACTCCAGAAAAGCTCTTATATTGTTATCGTGATGGTCAAATTGCGGATTATTTATTTCATCATCCTGATGTGACTCAGTTTGTTGTTATTGATGATCGCCATTCTGAAGATCTTAATGCCCGATATCCTGACAATTTTGTTCACACGCATAAAAGAATCAAGCCAAATGATTTTGAAAAAGCATTAAGCATTTTAAACAGACCGCCCTCAGATGAAAAACTCAACAATTTTAAGCTGCAACTGGAACATATTCAAAATAATGATCCAAATCAGACAAAAGCAGAATTTTCCATTGAACAGTATAATATGATGCGACGTCACCTTCAAATCGGAAGGGAAGAAACGCTGGACGTTCTTTTTTCAGGTATTGCTGGAAATACCCATTTGACCGAGTTGTCTGTTAAAAGACTCAGCCAAGATTTCCGAAAACCTATAGGCGAAAATACCGGACAAATCATTGATGAAAAACTAGGGGCTGCCCTGACAAAAAATACATCAATTAAGCGCATTGTGCTTGATAATTTATTTGATGATATTTCAAATATTCTTGACGGCTTGCAAAAGAGAGATGTTCTTTTGGAATACGTTGACTTACAGGGAAACAATTTAAATGATGAAGGCATGAATGCACTGGCCAAATTTATCGACACGATTGATTATCCCTTGAAAATAAACATGGAGGATTGTTTTCATAGAATAAATTATAAATTGTTTAATGCTTTGGAAAACAATCTGAATGTATCACCGCGATTACGCTATTTTCAGGTCCCAACAATGTCAGGAGTAGAGAGGCCCGGGCATTTTGATATGATAAAAGAGCGGCTTTTTTAGGACACCAAAAAGGCAGAAAACAAATGAAAAAAACATATTCGATCATGATTGTCGATGATGAACCTGAGCATTTAACCATTCTTGAATCCCTACTGAATCAGGAAGGTAACAATATTTTGTCCTTTTCAGATGGAGAAATGGCATTGAATGCAGCAATCGAAGATCCGCCAGATCTTATACTTTTGGACATACGCATGCCATTGATGGATGGGTATACTTTTTGTGAACATTTAAAAGAGCGTTCCAAAATAAAGGACATACCTGTTATTTTTCTCAGTGCACTGGCTGATTTGAAAGACAAAATTCGTGCATTTGAAGCGGGCGGTGTTGATTATATTACCAAACCATTCTGCGAAAGTGAAGTGATTGCACGCGTGAACATCCATTTACAAATCAGAGAATATCAGCGCTCTTTGGAAGCACTTGTGGCGGATCGTACTAAAAAACTTTCCGATGCCTACGAACGTTTGAAAATATGGGATGATGCCAAAAGTTTATGGCTGGATATGTTGTCTCATGAAATTCGAACCCCACTAAATGGGCTTTTTGGGGCCACACAAATGATTATCGATACACATCCATCCTGTAATCCAGACTTCAAAGAAATTGTCATTTCATCAATGGATCGGATCAACAAATTAATTGATGATGCATTTATTATGGTGATGGCTAAAGTCGATTCCTCCGATTTTGTTTCACAGTTGGTTTCAATCGATATACAGGATATCATGCGAGAAATTATTGATAATGTTCAGTCGGAAGTCAAAGATGTGGAAATATCTTTTTGTAGCAATAACGATTTTCAATTACGTGTTGTTGCAGATGACTTACTATTACATCGTGCAATTCAGGATTTGGTGATGACCGCTACGAAATGCATTGAATCAGGGGGGAAACTTCTGATTGAAGTTCGCCAGGAAAATGGATTTCAATGGATAATGCTGAATAGTTTGGGAGTGATTTTAGAAAAAAACGAGATGGATATGTTTTTTACGCCTTTTGGTCAACAATCATTTCATAAGGGAAACGCAGATTTTGGACTGGGACCGGCTTTGGCCAAAATACTTATTAATTTGTTTGACGGGGATGTTTCAATACAAAATTTGGAACAAGAAAATAAATTTGTCATAAAAATATGTTTTCCCATAAATGATACATAAAATTAAATATAATCGTCCAACTTTGGTTTTTCCTGGCATATTTTTTGCTTTCTCGTTCCCACGCTCTGCGTGGGAATGCATCCTGGACGCTCTGCGTCCCGAGTTCATAAATAATCGGACGTTCTGTCTAAGGAATTCTCGGAAAATAAGTTCCCCATTTAATATATTGAACCTGGATTACGCTGAAGAAGATGAATAAGATGAATTAAAAGTGTTTGATTTCATCTTATTCATCTTCTTCAGCGTAATCCAGGTTCAAAATGAATAGAATTGACTCTTTCAGAAATGAGGAACTTATTATTTAAGTATTCCTAAGGAATTCTCGAAAAATAAGTTCCTCATTTTCTTATTTGCCAGACCGATGTAGGGGCGAACCTTATGTTCGCCCTCGAACGAATAACGCATTCGTTCCTATGTACGATGGGCGAACACAAGGTTCGCCCCTACATTGGACTTGTAAATAAGAAAATGAGGAACTTATTTTTCAATCATTCCTAACTAAGTACAATGCACTGGACGCAGAGCGTCCAATATGCATTCCCACGCAGAGCGTGGGAACGAGAACGCAAAAAATATGCCAGGAAAAACCAAAGTTGAATGATAATAAATTGAAAGTGTTTATATTTTCGAGTTTTCCTAAGTAACGTCTAATTTCACAAGACGTCGGTATCATCCGCCATAGATAGATTTTGTTTTTCTATTTCAACCTCAATAATTCGTTGTTGATCCGCCTGGGTCACCCGAATAACAATGTCATCAACAGATAGTTCTTCACCCACCTCAGGAATATGGCGCAGTTGTGATAAAATATAACCTGAAATTGTTTCGTAATCCTCTTCTTCACTGAGTTTCAACTCCAGCACGCGATTCACTTCCTCAATTTCAGTCTCCCCCTTAACAAAACATTTTTGGTTATCAATAATCCGAATTAATTCCTCATCCTTATCTGTTTCATCATATATGTCACCAACGATTTCCTCAAGAATATCTTCAATGGTAATCAATCCGCTGATTCCGCCATGTTCATCAACGACCATTGCAATATGAACCTTTTCTTTCTTGAATTCTCGAAGTAAATTGTCAATCAACATGGTTTCCGGAATGATCATGGCCGGTCGAATTAAATCCCTGAGCGGTCTGTCTTCACCCTTGGAAAGCAAGTGTTGAAGAATATCTTTTGCGTAAAGAATGCCCTTGATATTGTCAGTTTGATCTTCATATACCGGTATTCGTGAAAAACCCTGAGATAAAATTTCTTCAGACACATCTTTGAGGTATGCATCTGAATCCAAAGAAAAAATTTGTGTTCGATCTGTCATGATTTCATTGGCTTGAAGTTCGCTGAATCGAAAGATATTATGAATCATAATGCGTTCATCTTTTTCAATCTCGCCCACTTCTTCACCCAGGTTGACCACACTTTTTATTTCCGCTTCTGTAATTACCGGATCCGCCATGTCAGTGTTCATAGGGTTTGCCATAAAAATGGTCATTTTTTCCAAAAAAAAGATCACTGGAAATAAAATGAACTGTAGCATTTGAATGATTGGTGCCGCCAATACAGCAATCACCTCGTTTTTAGCCATTGCAATGTTTTTGGGTATGATCTCACCAAATATAAGTATGATCAACGTCATCAGTCCAATGGCAATCCCGATGCCTTGGGATTGAAAAATATCTATGGCAACTTTAGTGGCAAATGATGATGCTGCAATATTGACGAGATTATTACCAATGAGAATAGTAATTATCAATCGCTCGCTTTTCTCTTTAAGGCGCTTAACGCGTAATATGCTTTTTTTATTTTCTTTTTCACAAAGATGATTGAGACGTATGTCCGAAAGTGAAACAAAGGCTGTTTCAACACCCGAAAAAAAAGCAGATAATACGATAAAAAACAATAAAAGAAAGGATTGTTCTGGTATGTCCATATATTGCTTTTCAAGTTTTCGGCAATTGTAAGGGTTATTATCTTACTCTTGCGACATATGAGCCAAAAATCAGCTCGTTTGTTAATTCATTAAACTTATTGTAAATTAATGCCAATTCTAATATTGTTGGCATGTTCATTGCGGCACAGTGAATAAAAGGATGGTCTTCACATCAAACTGTTAACTTTTTTTTCTACGAAAAAAGAGAATAAAAGTCAAGCATAATTGATGGATTTCGTTTCATTAGGAATGCCCATTATTCGTTTAAATCCGGATCTGCAAAAACATATTGTAATGAAGCCAGATCCAGTTCATACTGTAATGAGAACATTTGAGCAAATGCATTTAATGTGGTAATAGCATTCAAACTGGCATCACCTTCAGTTTCAATGGATTGAATACGCTCCAAAAGTCCCTGATTTACAATTTCGACTGCTTCATACTGCTTTTTCAAGCCATCCATGCTAAAATCATAGTACTGATTGTTGGATTTTTGGAAATATTGTTTTAAAAGATAAAACGATGCCGCACGAAGAATGGTTTCTTCAAAACTGGCAAAGGGTAAATGAAAAATTACCATTGAAGATAAAAATTTCATGTTTGGGCAGTCACTGGCTGCCATCAGGATACCAAACAATGATTGCAAAGCAATTTGAAGCGTGGTCTCTTTTTTGTAGCTTCGCTGGTTACTTTTAATTTCAACAGAAACTTCCTCATATGAAATTCGATCTTTAAACACTTCAACAAGTGAATGCAAGTTATAAGCAATAGGACATTTATGGAATTTTACCACTTTTAATGGGCAGTTTGAACATTTGCAAAAGTCCAGATTGGTCCACTCGACATTATCTTCTGACTGATGGTTGTTTGACTGTATGATGCGCCTTTTTGTTTTATCGATTTCTACGCGATAGTTTCGGACTGTTGTATCTGGGAAATGAATGATATATTCGTAAAATATGGTATCCAAAAAGGACCTCCTTTTTATCGACAGGTTTAATTATTATATTACTGTCAAAAAGTATTACTGGAGTTATATGACATGATAATTTCACAAAAACAATCAATTTTAATTGTTGATGATGAAAAAAATAACATTGATTTGCTGGTAAACTTGTTAAAAAATCATTACGATCTAATGGTTTCTCGTTCAGGTGAAAAGGCAATACAACTCGCATTATCCAGTCATCCACCCGATTTAATATTGTTAGACATAATTATGCCTAAAATGGATGGATATGAAGTATGTCAAATATTAAAAGCCAATCACAAAACACAAGATATCCCAATTATTTTTGTGACAGCAATGTGTGATGATGATGATGAATTTAAGGGTTTAGGTATGGGGGCCATTGATTATATTACCAAACCCATTCGGCCGGCAATTGTCAGAGCACGTGTAAAAAACCACATCGAACGATATCTCGCATTAAGGGAACTTGAACGATTGAACAAGCTTGCATTTGATGCCAATCCAAGTACAGGGTTGCCGGGAAATAATAGTATTGCTGAAGCAATCTCCCAGGCGCTTGATGATCAAAGAGATGTCTGTGTTATTCATGCAGATCTGGATCATTTCAAAGCATTTAATGACAAATATGGCTTTGCACGCGGTGATGATGTAATCCGGTTTACTTCAGATACCCTCAAACGAGTATTAATGGAAACCAATAGTGAGAATATGTTTATCGGGCATATTGGTGGTGATGATTTCGTGTTAATAACATCCGCCTCAGATTGTGAAAACATTGCCAATACAATTATTCAACGTTTTGATGCAGGGATTCAAGCATTTTATGATGATCAGGATCATGATCAAAAAGGAATTGTTTCGGTGAATCGTGCCGGAGAGCAGCAATTTTTTCCAATCATGAGCCTTAGCCTGTCAGGTGTTGATCTTTCAAAACGTACTTTTACACAGTACATTGAAGTGAATGATGTTTGCGCTGAGGTCAAAAAGGTGGCAAAATCTATTCCTGGCAGTTGTTTTTTTATGGATCGTCGCAAAAGGTAATTTTTTTCCTGAAAACGTTCTTGGGGAAATCGGTTGGGGTTTTTGTTATTTTCAGAAAACCAAATTATTTTCCGAGCATTCCTTAGGAAAACTCGAAAAATAAGTTCCCCATTTACTTATGTGCCAGCCCGATGTAGGGGCGAACCTTATGTTCGCCCTCGAACTAATAACGCTTTCGTTCCTATTTACGATGGGCGAACACAAGGTTCGCCCCTACACGTTCTTGGCACATAAGTAAATGAGGAATTTATTTTTCGAGCATTCCTTACCGCTTCATATTTAATCCCAATTTTTTACAAATATTTTCAAGGGCCAAGGCCGCATCATCAAACAAGTAATTTTTGAGACAAGCCTCAAACTGATCAATAAGCGGGCGATCCTTTGTATTTTGTGTCAGATAATTCAGGGCAGGCAAACATTCTTCACAGGCATCATTGGCTTCTGAATCACAGTCAATAAGCAATTTATGAAGATGATATAATCTTTTTTCCAACTGATCCAGTTGTTCGGAGAGATCATTGGATATTGAAGGATCTTTGTCTTCATGTATGTTTTTTTCTGGTAAAATTTTATCGATTTGCTTGATTACTGACTCAAGTTTTTTCTTAAATGAGATCAACAGTTCATTGGATTTTGATAACATGTTTTCTTTAATGGCTGTTTCCAATTCCTGTGCAATAGATTGAAGTGCCTGCGCTCCAATTGTTCCTGCAAGCCCTTTGATAGAATGAACCCGGCGTTGTGCGGTTTTCAGTTGATTACTTTCGAGCAATTGTTTTACAACTTCATGCGCGTTAAAATGATCCTTTTTAAAGGCCTGCATCACATTTTCAAGCAAATAGCGTTTTCCCATCAATTGTCTTAATGCCAGGTCAATATTTAAAACATTTTGATTTATAGATTCAGGTTGTTTTTCTTTAATATCAGTGATATCACTATTTTCTTTTTTAGAATCAGCGTCAATGCTGAGATATTTACGCAGCATATTGAACAGAACTTCTGGCTGAATTGGTTTTGTAATAATATCGTTGATCATTTGATCTGTATGATTAAAATCTTCAATTTCCAAATTGTGTGCGGTCAAGACAATAACAGGTAGATCGCTGTGCGAAAAATGCTTGCGAATTATTTGAATCGCTTCTTGACCATCCATTACCGGCATTTCCAAATCCATCAGTATCAAATCATATTTTACTGCCATTACTTTTTCAACAGCTTCCTGGCCATTCTCTACCAGATCCAGATCTATAGGATAATTTTCAAGTAACCCCTTAATGACCTGTTGATTAATCAGATTGTCATCAGCAATTAGAATAGAACCTTTGAGATTGGCTTGAAAGGTTGCGCTTTCAGTCTTATTTTCCTTGTCCTCAGGCTTTTGGGTGGTGGGTAAAGTGACAAATAGAATCGTCCCTATTGATTCATCAGTTTCAAACCAGATCTGACCATGATGGGTTCGGGTAATCAGTTTTGCACTATACGTTCCCAGACCTGTTCCGCTTTTTTTCCCTGATGTTGTATATCGGTCAAAAAATCGATCCCGAATTTTTTTAGGAATAACCCCCTTATTATGGATTTGAATCATGGTTGTATTTGCATCTTGATTATCGACATCAATTCGTATCTGTTGATTAATAGGAGATGCCTCAATGGCATTTTTTATCAGGTTGGCAAATAGATTTTGTAACAGACGATATTCTCCGGAAACCCAGTGGGAAAAATTATCATTCATTGGCTGATCATTAATATAGAAATTAAGATCAAGATTCTTCTGAAGGACAAGGCTGTTCAGATCTGCCGAGAGTTTTTGAAATATCGTAACAAGATCACATGGACAGGGTTCGAAGGCATAAGTTTTTTCTTCCATTCTGAACATGTCCAATGAACTTTCAATCATTTCTGATATTTGAATACCACTGTCCGAAATAAGTTTTAAAAACTTTATCTGGGACTTTTTTTCCTTTTTAAGATACTGGATGCTTTCCAGCGTCTCTTCAAGTAATCTTCGGGTGCGATTTTTTTCTGAACTGGACATGATAATTCTCCTGATCAGAATTACTGTTGTGATAGGTTAAGCGCCTGATCTAAGTCAGAAATAATATCATCAACATGCTCGATACCAACAGAGATTCGAATCATATCAGGTTCAACGCCTGCCATTGCGAGTTCTTTTTGGTTTAATTGAGAATGCGTGGTCGAGGCAGGGTGAATGACCAATGTTTTGGCATCAAGAATATTTGCCAGATGCGAGCAAATGTTAAGGGATTCAATTACTTTTTGTCCTGCTTCGCGTCCGCCTTTGATGCCAAATCCAAAAACAGCACCCGGCCCCAATGGGAATAGTTTTTTGGCGCGTTCATAATCCCGATGATTGGGCAGGCCTGCATAGTTTACCCATTTAACTGCCGGATGCGCATTTAAAAATTGTGCAACGCGAATGGCATTGTCACAATGCGCTTTGGCACGAAGCGCCAGTGTTTCCATTCCCTGAAGTATCAGGTAGCTATTAAAAGGGGCAATAGCTGCGCCAATATCCCGCATGAGACCTGTTTTGATTTTTGTAATGAGTGCAGTACAGGGGGTGCCTTCAAGGGTACATAGTTGTTCCCAAAAATTGACGCCATGATAGGTTGCATCGGGCGCTGTAATTTCTGGAAATTTATTTGCTGCATTCCAGTCAAAAGATCCTTTTTCTATGATTGCACCGGCGATACTGTTCCCATGTCCACCAATGATTTTTGTCAGCGAATAAACAATGATATCACAACCAATACTAAAGGGATTGAATATGGGCGGGGCAGAAACAGTATTATCAACGATAAAGGGGATATTGTGATTATGTGCAATTTGGGCAATTTGTTCAAGATCATCAACATTACATTTTGGATTACCGATGCTTTCTGTGAAAATCAGACGTGTATTTTGATCAATTGCCTGTTCAAAGTTTTTGGGCGTTGATGAATCCACAAAGCGCACCTCAATACCAAATCGTTTCAGGGTATGCTCAAAAAGTGTATGTGTGCCGCCATACAGGTTTGAACCAGATACAATGTTTTGACCTGTACCTGTTATACTGGTAATGGCAAAAAAAATAGCCGACATTCCAGATGCTGTTGCAATAGCGGCAGATCCATCGTGAATGGCAGCCAGTCGTTTTTCAAGAACGTCAGTTGTGGGATTCATAATGCGCGTATAGATATATCCAGGTGTTTTTAATGCAAACAAATCTGCGGCATGTTGAACATCTTTGAATGCAAAACTTGTTGTCTGGTATATGGGTACTGCACGTGAACCTGTATCACTATCAGGCGTATGGCCTGCATGTAGTGACATTGTTTCGATATGATGTGACATTGATTGGTCCTTTTTGTTTTATAAAATTTGTCCTAAGAATAACTTTGTTCGATCATGTGTTGGGTTTTCAAAAAAGTGTTCCGGAGAACCTTCCTCAATAATTGATCCATTATCCATAAAAATAACCCGATCGGCAACCTCACGTGCAAATCCCATTTCATGTGTTACGACAGCCATTGTCATACCTTCACGAGCCATTGTTTTCATGACATCAAGAACTTCACCAATCATTTCAGGATCAAGTGCAGAAGTGGGCTCATCAAATAACATGGCTTTTGGGTCCATTGCCAATGCACGGGCGATGGCAACGCGCTGTTGTTGTCCACCGGACAAATTACCAGGGTAAACACTTGCCTTATCAGGTATTCCAACTTTTTCCAACAATTCCATAGATCGTTTTTGTGCTTCAGACTTGGATCGATTTCGAATGATTATCTGTGCCAGATTAATATTCTCCAGCACTGTTTTATGGGGAAATAAATTAAAAGACTGGAATACCATTCCCAATTCAGCACGCACTTTATTGATATTCGTTTTTGGGTCCATAATATCAATTTTATCAATTAAAATATGGCCGCCTGGATCGGGTTTTTCCAACCGGTTGAGACATCGTAACAGGGTACTTTTGCCTGAACCTGATGGTCCAATGATGACAACGACTTCCCCTGCTTTTATGTTGCAGGTAATATCATTCAAAGCTTTCATCGGTTCGGGAAGATAGAATGTTTTATTGATATGAGTTACACGAATCATCAAGAATCCTTTTCAATTTTTCGGATATCTATCCGGCTTTTCTTTCAAGATATTGCGCAAACATAGACAATGAAAATGTAAGAATCAAATACAAAAGTGCGCAAATAAACCACAATTCAAAAGGTTGCAAGCTGCTGGTGACAACCTCCCGCGTTGCTTTTGTCAATTCACGAATGGCAATAATTCCCAATAATGATGAATCCTTGATCAGGCTGATAAATTGACCGGCCAAAGGCGGAAGAATTCGTCTGAGCGCCTGTGGCATAATAATATGAATCATGGCCTGGGAATATGTCAAGCCCAGGGATCTTGCGGCCTCAGTCTGTCCTTTATCAATAGACTGAATCCCTGCACGAACCATTTCTGCAACATAAGCACCTGTAAATGTTGATAGGGCCGCTACACCAAACCATAAGGGGGGCACTTGGGGTATTTCATAATTATTCAGCATTGAATTGATTAATGTCCCAAGCACAAAATACCAGATAAATATTTGAACCAGCAAAGGGGAGCCGCGAATCAATTCAATATATGTGATAGATGACCATTTTAAGGCAGGATTGTCGGAAATCCTTGCCAGTCCGCCAATCAAACCAATTATTATTCCCACAAAAATTGAAATGATACTTACTTTGAGTGTAACAAGCAATCCCAATAGTAAAATTCCGGCACGTACTTTACTGACTGTTCCCAGAACATCTCCCATTGTAATGAAATCACCCTCACTCACCAAAACCGATTTCTCGGGCGCTGAATATGTTTCTGAATCTCCTGTGACGTCATCCTTGATCACAATCGTTGACATTCCCGATTTTTCTGTGATGGATGTTACCTCTCCCTGGACTTCTGCACGAATCTCGATCACTTCTTTTGATATGAAATATTGTGGAACGCGATACCATCGCCATACATAATCAATATTCGTTGCAGAATAGTACAGTAAAGTCAATAAACCAAACATCATCACAAAAAACACACACGCCCAGAAGTAATAGGAATATTTTTCTGAAAGTTGCCGCACAACGCCCCCTTTGTAAAACTATTGAATATTTTTCAGCCAACGTGTATTTTTGATCCATTTTCGATAAATGCGATCATATCGACCATCATTTTTGATTTGACGCAAAAAATTATTAAGAAAGTTTAAAAAGTCCGGATCTCCTTTGCGAACCCCCCATGCAAGCGGTTCAAAGGTAAAAGGTTTATCTAAAAAAACCAGTTTTCCTGCCCCCTGCTGTGCCATAAAAACAACGCAGTTGGGTAAGTCATAGACATAGGCATCAGCTTTGCCACTGACAACCTCCATTGCGGCCTCTGTTTCTGTTTCGAATGATTTGTATGTACATTTTGGAATCATTCTTTTTGCGGCCTGTTCTCCGGTTGTTCCCAACTTAGAAACGACTGTAAACTTTTTGGCATTTAAATCTCTGTACGAATCGACAACGCCTTCATGCTTTTTGTTCAGCAGAATTGTTTGACCAATGACAATGTAGGGATCGGCAAAATTGATTTTCAAATTTCTTTCCTGTGTGATTGTCATTCCGCTCATGATAATATCAAATTTTGCGGTGATCAAAGCCGGAATGATGCCATCCCAGGATGTATTCACCGGTACAAATTTGACTTTCATCGCTTTAGCCATTTCCTTGGCCACATCAATGTCAAAACCTACAAAATTTCCCTTTTTGTCAGTCATTTCAAAGGGCATGTATCCTGCCTCAAAGCCAACACGAAGTTCTCCGCGTTTTAAAATTGCTTCAAGAGTTGATTTTTTTGCCAGATTGATGTCTGAAGCCATTGCTGTGGAAATCAGTAACAGCATCAAGACAAACGCCATAATTAATTTGCGATGGTTATTCATTTTTTTCTCCTTGTAATAAAAAGAAATTCGTTTAGAAACTAATACGATTTTCCCTCACGCAATATTTCTTTAATCATCATTTGTTTTTTGCATTTGGGACACACCGGAATGGATTCTTTGGGCACACTGAGAATTTTTGTATATCCACAGCCCGGGCATTTGATTTCAACAGTTTGATCTTTTCCCATGTTCATCTCCTTAATCAGACACACACATTGTTTAAGGAAAACTCGAAAAATAAGTTCCCCATTTACTTATGTGCCAGCCCGATGTAGGGGCGAACCTTATGTTCGCCCTCGAACTAATAACGCTTTCGTTCCTATGTACGATGGGCGAACA
>Ga0272440_1002716_pt1 | contig 13619 bp, 9 predicted proteins | sample SSMMMBAug17_FD_192440 | JGI IMG/M metagenome (GOLD analysis project Ga0272440, IMG submission 192440) | Marine sediment archaeal communities from Little Sippewissett salt marsh, Falmouth, MA, United States - SSM-MMB-Aug17 | ecosystem: Environmental > Aquatic > Marine > Wetlands > Sediment ...
TTAGAGCGTGTTGGCGTGAATGAAGGGTATCTTTTAATATTTGACTTTCGCATCAACAAAGAATGGAAAAAAGAAAACATTCAGATTGATGGAAAAAATATCTTCATTGTGTGGGTGTAAGATATTTTCCCTGTTCGTTTTGGTGACATTCAGATATCTGTATGAAGTTTGCAAACTGAAAATGGATTGTGTTATACTAATTTGATAAAAACGCATTTAGAAAAGGAGAAGACAAATGTTATTTCCATATGGTATCAGTGATTTTAAAGAAATTATCACTCAGAACTATTTTTATTGTGATCGGACAAACTTAATACCGCTGATTGAAAATACCGGCAAATCGTTTTTATTTCTTCGTCCCCGACGCTTTGGTAAAAATCTAATAATTTCCATGCTTGAAAATTATTATGATATTGCAAAAAATGATCTGTTTGAAAAACTTTTCGGTCATTTTAATTTTGCTGTCATGTCTGACAAAAAAATGAACTGTGTTAAACAGATAAGGTTCTGAATAGAGTAATACTTCGGCTCTCTCTTTAGTATACCAAAATTGGCATGCAGCATCTTGTTTAAATTCCAGTACATATTTTTTAGTGCGAGCAGAAGGTAAAACTTTTTTGATATTTTATATCCTTGTGATAAAAAGATAGATTCTGTAAGTGCAAAACAAATACCCATTCTGTCGTCATCCGGATTGATGAATGGCACCCACTTATCACCACAAATTTTAAGTGAAGCTGATTGTTCAGCAAAAACGAGGTCACTAAATTCTTGTGACAACAATGAAAAAGAAACAACAAAAAAAATAATTATTATGCTACATTGCCCTTGGTTCCATTCGTTATTATTTCTTTTTGATATATTTATAAATGATCCGATCAATACTTCCATCATTTTGTCTCCGTCGAATTATTTCATTTATTTTTGGTAATAAACTGATGCAAGATGACTTCTTGGAAAAGGCTATATATAGTGGACTTGAAGTCAATGGTTTTGGTAAAATACTAACTTGTTCTGTTAATCCAAGCTCCTTTATAAGCTCTATACCTTCAAAATAGTTGAGAGGGATATAATCAATTCGATCTACCATTAATTTTTTAAACGACTGAGTTTGACTCGAAACTTCCTGGACTTTTAGATGTTTTTTCCGGAATTCGTCAAATCCTCCTCCAATAGCCCCTCCTAAAACGTTTCCTCCTGTTTTTCCAATTAAATCCTCAAATTTCTCATAAGGAAATTCTTTACCTTTCTTAACAAAAATAACATTTTTAATATGAGCAAATGGTACACTAAACTGATAAATTTTAGACCGTTCCTTCGTCCAATAGATACCAGCCACCACATCAATATAACCTTCTTTTACTTCAAATAAAATTCGTTTCCAAGGCTTAATTTCTTTTTGAAGTATGATGGGTATCTTTAATTCTTTGCCAATCATCTGGATTACATCATAGGCAAACCCTCGGCGTTCCCTTGTATTTTTAACCAAATAAGCGACCGGACGCCAATCCGTAGCACCAGAGACATAAAGTTTCTCGCAGGCATGAGCAGGATAAAAAGGAACCCAAACGAATAGCAAGTATATCGTTACAAAATAGCAAAAGGTACTTTTTATAATTATATACATAATAACCTCTTGAATTTTTAATCTTTATTTATGGGTCGAGACAAAAACAACTCACCAAACCATAGGAGTACTCGAAAAATAACTTCTCCATTTATAAAGTTTAAATGTTCATTCGTTTTTGAACCAGGATTATACTGAATAAGATGAAATAAAAACACTTTAAATTCATCTTATTCATCTTCTTCAGTGTAATCCTGGTTCAAAATAATTGAATGAACAATTAATAAATGAGGAACTTTTTTTTCGAGTATTCCATAGGATATAACAAAAAAATGAATAAATAAAATGAAATTTTTGGAGATTAAAAAAAAATTTTAGAGTTCATCTTAAATTCATTTTAATGTCATATTGTAAAAAATTAATTATTTGGCAAGCGTTTCATCATCTGTCAAATCAGAGACAATATCGATCGAGACAACATCAAAGACCTCCCCGACGAAAAGGAGGGGCATTAATGCGTGTTCTTGATAAATAACAGGTTGGTACAATTTATACTGCATTATAAGCAACCCAACCACTTATGGAGGTATCATGAAAAAAATAATATTTTTGAACGTTTTTACAGTTTTGTTAACAATGAATGTATGTGTTGTTTCTGCTTATGAAACACTGCAAGGTCCGACAGAATTACGTTATCTGGATAGGGATAAAGTCTATGATGGGTACACTTTGTTTGCAAGTAGAGGGACGTCATATTTGATTGATATGGAAGGATATGTTGTTCATACCTGGCCAATCGGAACAAATCCACGTTTGTTGGATAATGGGAATTTATTGGATGCTACAAAAGATGATCCCAGCGGATTTGAAGGTTTCAATGAGCTTGATTGGGATGGCAATGTTGTATGGGAATATCATGAGAGCAGAACAAATTATGCGCCTCATCATGATTGGGTGCGGATTTTCAATAAAAAACTCAATGCATATACCACCCTGTATATTGCCAATAAATCCATATCTCATGAAGAAGCAATTGCTGCGGGATGTGATCCGAGCAATGGTCCTTATGATGGCGCACAAATGGATGCCATTGTTGAAGTGGATATGGATGGCAATATTGTTTGGGAATGGTGGTTTTTTGATCATGTGGTACAGGATATTGATCCCACCAAAGAAAATTATGTTGGATCAGGCAAGACAATCGCGGATTATCCGGGGAAAATTGATCTGAACTTGCCTGGAAGGCCAGTAAAAAAAGATTGGCTTCACTGCAATTCTTTGGATTATAATGCAGAGCTGGACCAGATCGTCACCAATTCTGTTCAGGGAGAATTTTATGTGATTGATCATGGAAATACATTTATTCCCAACGATCCTGAAGGTAGCATCCTTTTGGCAGCAGGTACTGGAGGGGATTTTTTATACAGATTTGGTGATCCAGCCAGATATGAACAGGGTGATCCGCCCTCAGTTATGGAAGACTGGACATCTGCAACAGCTGGCAATAAACAAATCGGTGGTGCGCACGATATTCAGTGGATCAAACCAGGACTTCCCGGTGCTGGAAATTTTTTGATATTTAATAATGCTCAGTACCTTCTTGAAACAACTTCACAATCATATGTTTTTGAAATTAATGGATTTCTTGACGCTAATTCAAATATTACTGACAATTATGTCAATCCACCAGATGCCGGGTATGATAAGTTGGAGTTTCCGAAAGATTCGCATAAAGTGACAAAACAAATTTCAAAACAGATTGTCTGGATGTATTATTCCAAAAGCAATCAAGGATTTTTTAGTCATATCGGATCAGGTGCACAACGTTTGCCCAATGGAAATACTTTGATCTGTGCCATGACTGAGGGGCATATTTTTGAGGTAACTTCAGATAATGAACTTGTTTGGGAATATATTAATCCAGTCACAAACAATGGCATTTTAGAGGTTTTGCCTGACAATATTCCCATGTCAAACGCAGTTTTCAGAGCATATCGCTATGGAATGGATCATCCAGCTCTTGCAAATAAAGATTTAACGCCAGGTAAAACAATTACAGGCATTGCTCCTGATTCACAAAATTATACTCAGAACAACAATGAAATATCATACGATTTATGCATAAACAACACCCGTAATGAAGGTGAAGCCAAAGATTGCTGCGATTGTCTGGATGCAGATGTGGCAACACGAAAAGCGTGCAGGGATGAAACAGTTCATCATGACTTTTCTAAAAATAATAAGTTTATAGATATTGTTATACCATCAGAGCTTGGCCCAAACGGTGATTATTCAAGCTGTCTCCTTGCAGGTGATGAGGCTGCATGTAAGCAATGTTGCGGAACTTCATCTGAATTATTATGCGGAGATCGACGTTTTTGCCGAACAGCTTGTGCAAAAGGACAGCAAGTGGAAGAAGACTTTCAAAAAATGGTTTTGATTCCAGAGGGTCAATTTGAAATGGGCGACCACCATGATTTAGGCGGTTTTGAGCATGCCAGCGATGAAATACCAATACACCTGGTTCGTATTGATTCATTTTTTATGGCTGCCACAGAAACGACAAACAAGCAGTTTTGTGATTATCTTAATTCTGCTTTTGCAAAAAATTTAATTGCAGTTAAATCTGGCCTTGTTTATGGGGTCAATGGAAATAAAATATATTGCGAAACAAACATAGCCGTTGAATACAGCTCAATCGCATGGAATGGAACAAAATTCAGTGTTCTTGATAGCCGAGAAAATCATCCCATGGTGGGTGTTCGTTGGTTTGGTGCAATTGCTTTTTGTAACTGGCTCAGTTCACGGGAAGGATTTGAGAGTTGTTATAGTCTTACGAATGGTGAATGTGATTTTTCTAAAAATGGATACCGCCTGCCCACTGAAGCAGAATGGGAATTCGCTGCGCGTGGTGGTCAGCATAATCCCTACACAATATTTCCCTGGGGCAATGATGAAAATATTGATGGACAAATTGCCAATTGGCCCAATTCCAGTGACCCCTATGAAACAGGTTCAATTCCACATACAACTCCGGTTGGTTTTTATAATGGTGAACTGCATCAGAAATCCGATTTTGAATGGCCCGGCAACCAAACGACATATCAGACAATAGATGGAAAAAATGGCTATAACTTGTACGATATGTCTGGAAATGTATGGGAATTTTGTAATGATTGGTATAGTCGCAATTACTACAGTGTAAGTCTTGAAGAAAACCCTAAAGGACCAGAAACCGGTGATCCCATGCCTGACGGCAATCCATATCATGTTCTTCGTGGAGGGAACTGGTATAATGGTCAGGAATATTGGGGGCATTCCCGTGTAGCAAATCGAAACCCGGCCTATTATCGCGGGCCTGACGATCCCAATCATGGATGGTACCACATTGGATTTCGAATCGTTAGAAAAGACGTTTCAACAATTGATGACACTGATCAAACCGTTGGTTTATTCATAAATGACGACAGTTCATACAATGGATATACCTTATTTGCCCCCAAACATTTTACAACCACACACTTGATGGATAACAATGGAAATATTCTTCATTCATGGGTAAAAAGTCAATATGAGCCAGGGCAATCTGTCTATCTTTTGGAAAATGGGAATTTGTTACGTACTTGTTTTATGAAAGGTACGAATACTGGCGGCGGCGAAGGCGGCAGAATTGAAGAATATGACTGGAACGACAATCTGGTTTGGGAATTCAATTATTCAGGAAAAGATTATGGGTCACATCATGATATAGAACCATTACCAAATGGAAACATACTGTTACTGGCCGTAAAAAAGAAGACTTACAATGAATGTATTGAAGCAGGATTTAATCCAGATGTACTGCCAAAGGAAGGATATTTGCTGCCCGATTATGTTATTGAGATAGAACCGACTTCCACAGGCGGAAACATTGTATGGGAATGGCATGTATGGGATCATTTGGTTCAGGATTATGACGCATCCAGGGATAATTATGATAGTGCTCCTTCGAATCATCCTGAATTAATAAATATACATGGCACAGGCGAAGAACTTCATTATTTCTGGAATCATATGAATTCCATAGATTATAATCCAGAGCTGGATCAAATCATTATGAGCGTTCGTGGAAACAGTGAGCTTTGGATCATTGATCACAGCACAACAACAGAAGAAGCTGCCGGTCATACAGGCGGATCAAGTGGAAAAGGAGGCGACCTTCTTTACAGATGGGGAAATCCCGCCACTTATGGTCGAGGAATTGACCAAAAACTCTTTGAGCAGCATGATGCTCAGTGGATCGAACAAGGGATTCCAGGTGCTGGTAATATATTAATCTTTAACAACGGCCTGAGCCGCCCGGACGGCAATTATTCATCTGTGGATGAAATCGTCCCGCCTGTGGATGCCAATGGAAACTATTTTATGGCAGATGGCGAAGCTTTTGGCCCCCTGGAACAGATTTGGACCTATCACGGTGAAAACAAGTCAGATTTATATTCAGAAGCCATATCTGGTACTCAACGATTGCCCAACGGAAACACACTGATTTGTGATGGTACACATGGCGTTTTCCTTGAAGTAACTCCTGAGAAAGAAATTGTCTGGAAATATGTCAGCCCATACACTGATAGCAGTGAACCATTAAATAGTAATGATGAAATTCCTTTGGATGACCGTAAACATCAGATGAATGCTGTCTTCAAAATTCATCGTTATTCACCGGATTATCCAGGACTGTCTCAACTATTCACACCAGGCGATCTAGATAACAACGGAATTGTTGACGAGACGGATACGATTTTAGCATTAGAGGCTATTGTAAATATTGAGACTGACACAGGTTTAAATCCAGCAGATGTTGACGGTGATGGTGTTATAGGACTCCAAGAGGCTATATTTAGTCTGCAAAAAGTTATACCATGAGATCCTGGTGCATCGTTGATTCTCGTACAATAAGGTGTTTTTCTAAAAAGAAGACACCAGGTGTACCCCAAAAAAAAGAGATAATTTGGTAGAGACAAGGCATTCCTTGTCTCTACAGATATATCCAATGGATGGGAAGCAAAGTTAAGTTTTATTGTCTGAACCTATATTACACAGATTGAGATGATTTCTAAAGAATTGCGCAATTATAATAAACAACGAAACCTCCTTACAAGTCTTTACTAATTATCTTAATCACCAATATATGATAGCTAAATAACTTATGTAAATTCATTATGTTAAAAAATAGACTTTCATGCTTTGTTTGCGCCGAAGCACATGGGTGTTATAATCCGTGTAAACCAGTTCAGGCAATAAAACTGAACTTTTGCTTCTCCTATCCATTGTATACATTCTGCCTTTAAAATCCAGATACTGAAAAATAAAAGCATTTTAGAATGAAAACGTATCGTAAAAAACAAGTGTCTATTGCAAGAAAATTATCAACCAACATGGTGGTGTTTATTTCAATAATAGGCATTACCTTTATTTGTATAAATTATATCAACAACAAGTATGAATCTAATGCGCTCTTATTGGAAAAAGCTCAAGAATATAAAAGGCTTATAAGCTCAAGTGTTGAAATATCGCTTAGGGACATTGATCGAGATCATATAATAGAGATTGGTGAGTCGTATATGCAAAACCAACTTATTTGTCGCTTATTAATCTTTGATTCCATGAACAGAGTTATTTTCAGTGAACAGAAAAAAAATCAAAAAGCCCCAGTTCAGCTTGTATGGGACATCATTCATGAACAAGAAAATATTGGTCGCGTTGAATTGGAGTTATCTTCTCTAACCTTTCAGCAAAATAATAAGGCAGTCTTTATATCTGGTTTACAAACCTTACTTCTTGTCGTTATATTAATATTATTAACCACTGGTTTTTTCCTAAACAACGTTTTAAAGAGGCCTTTTCAGGAATTAAATGAAATTGTCAAATCATATTCATCCGGAAATTATCAAGATTCAAACACTCAAACAGCTTATGTTGAATTCAAACAATTCGTTTCTGTACTCACTGAAATGGCGAAAAAAATAATTAAACAAAATGAAAGGTTTGAAAAACGTTTGTTAGAGCGAACTCAAAGCTTAGACCATGCCAACAAGGAATTAAAACGATTAGCCCTTTTGGCGGAAGAAGCCAGTATTGCAAAAAGTGAATTTCTTGCCAATATAACCCATGAGTTACGAACGCCCATGAATGCTATTTTGGGTATGGCTAGTATTTTATCAGATTTAAATTTATCTCAGAATCAAGAACACTGTATAAATGTTGTGTTAAGCTCAGCCAATGATCTCCTCGCTCTGATTAATAATTTGTTAGATTTTTCTAACCTTGATATTGGAAAAATAGCTTTAGACATTTTTGACTTTGACTTAATACGAACTGTTGAGAGTATCCTTGACCTCTTTACTTTAAAAGCAAATGCCAAAAATTTAGAATTGACTCATTCCATGGATTCAGATGTACCAACCCAATTAAAAGGTGATCCCTCAAGATTGCAACAAGTCATTGCGAACCTTCTTGATAATGCCATTAAGTTCACAGATTTTGGTATGATTCATCTGAATGTATCCCTTCAAAAGGATCATCCAACACAACCTGTCTTATGTTTTAGTGTTATAGATACAGGTATTGGGATTCATGAAAACGATATGAAACACTTGTTTAAACCATTTTCCCAGGTAGATGCCTCTCTCACCCGAAAGTATGGAGGAGCAGGACTGGGATTAATTATATCTAAAGAGTTAGTTACATTAATGGGTGGCGACATTCATGTAAAAACCAAAAAGGAAAAAGGATCAACTTTTTGGTTTACTGCTTGCTTTGGGTCGTATAAAAATCTGCAATAAATGTGATATATCCTATCACGTCATATCTAGAACTTTCCGAATCAACATGGCAAGTTCCTTTTTCAAAAGCGGTTTCAAGACAAACTCTTTTATGCCCATGGATTTTGTTTTATCTTCAGAGATAATACTGCTGTGGCCTGTGCATAGAATTATGGGAATATCAGAACGGATTTCTATCATTTTTTTTGAAAGTTCGGAACCGGTCATGTGCGGCATGGTCTGGTCGGTGACAATAAGATCAAACTGATTAGGCTGGTTTTGAAATGCCTGGAAAGCCTCAATACTATTATTAAAAACAGTAACATGGTAGCCAAGTGTTTCGAGCATTGTTTTTCCCATACTGGTGAGCATCTTTTCATCATCAATAAACAGAATCCTTTCATTGCCAACAGGAAGTAGACTATTCGTTTGGTCTTCTGGCAGGACCTCTTCCTGAATAACCGGCAGAAAAACATGAAAAGTGGTTCCTTCGCCAACTTCACTATAAACCAATATGCTTCCTCCATAGTCTTTTACTATACCATGGACGATAGAAAGTCCCATCCCGGTACCTTTTCCGGCCACTTTTGTGGTGAAATAAGGATCAAAGATTTTATTCTTTATATCTGGAGGCATCCCCGGTCCGTTATCCTGTACGGTTAATTTAACATACATCCCTGGATCAAGGTCAGGCTCATGAGGGAATTCGCCCCTGGCAAGTTTAGTATTTTTAAGGGTAACATCTAGTATTCCTCCTGTTTCTTCCATAGCATGGAAAGCGTTGGTGGATAGATTCATCAAAATCTGATGGACTTGGGTCGGATCTGCAAGAATAACACCACATTGTGACTCAATATTTTCATGAATAGTAATGGTTGCTGGAAGTGTTGATCTGAGCAGCTTTAAGGCCTCCTTGATTATTGGCGACGGCTTGAGTGGGAATTTTTCAATTTCCTCCTGACGACTGAAAGCGAGAATATGTTGTACCAGGTCCCTGGCCTTTTCTCCAGCCATTAATACTTTTTCAATATACAGCTTCTGTTCGGAACCATAAGGCAGATACTCCCTTGCCAGTTCTGCATTGCCTAAAATACCCCCCAAAATATTGTTGAAGTCGTGGGCAATGCCGCCGGCTAATGTACCGATAGCCTCCATTTTTTGTGCCTGCCTGAGTCGTTCTTCAACCTTTAATCTATCTCTTTTATCCCTTCCCGAAGCAACAATATATAGAGGTTGCCCGTTTTCATCGCGAATAAATGATTCTGAGTATTCTGTTGGAATAGTATTGCCCTTTTTACAAATAAGTGACATCTCGAAACAAACGCTTCCTTCTTTTTCTATTGTTTCAATTGCTGCCGAAGCTTTTTTCAAATCTTCTTCATTATAATACGTTTTTGGAAACTTGTTTATCTGGATTTCCTCGTCACTGTAACCAGAGATTTCACTGAATTTTTTGTTCCACTTAATGGCTTTTCCTGTTAAAGGATCAAACACAAAAAATGTATCGGTCAGAGAATTTATGGCATCTTCGATAAATAATTCACTTTTCTTCAGCTCTCTCATTGAATTCTTTTGAGTTTGAACCATTTCATTGATTGCGTCAACGACTATATCCAGTACATCAGTTTCGTGGGGATCTGATCGGCGATCCAGTGTTAGTATAAAATCCTTTTTATGTTTGAAATCGATCTGAGTTATACCTTTCGCAATCCTATATAAATGGCGGGAAAGAACGAATTGAAAAATGAAAAAGATACATATGGCCGCTATAAAAGTTTTAACTGCATTGGTTATGAGGATGATAATAACTTTATCCCAAAGTCGTTGATATATTCCTTCGTAACTTACATACACATTCAGAGTGCCTATAGTCAATTTTTTCCCACCAGGTCGAAAAACAATGAGTGGAAATATTTTTGTAAGGTCTTTTGATGCCAAAGGGGCGCCTTTATGTTTGATGATTTTTTGGTCCGCCCAATTCTCGGTAATCTCCAAATACTCAATGTTTTGTAAATTCAGAACACCGTCTAAAAGCGTCATTTGGAGCTGTTCATCAACATGAAAAACTGCTTTTGATATAGCTGGGAGGTAAGCGTTACGAATATGCAGCATATTGTTATCGATTGTTTTTAAGTCTCCACGATAATCAAAGTATAGTTGAATTACTGTCGATAAAACAGTAAAAAAAGAACTGCAAATCAATACATAGATCAGCAAACGACGGGAAAGAGAATTATGTTTTTTGTGCCCTTTCATGGATAAATCTCCGGAAGATTACCACCCCATTTCATAGGGTTGCCAGTTATTGTATGGTTTATGAATTGACTGTACTATTTCTTGGAGTTTACCATTTTCTTTGAGCTTCTTCAATGCAGAAGACAGGATCTTGTCAATATGTTTTTGCTTTGAGCCTTTTGCAATCAATAAACAGGCATCGAAATAGTAAAACAACTCTCTCCGAATTCCTTTGAGCTGACGTTCTATAATAACGGCATCGGTAGTCTCCTGTGATCCTATATAACCATCTATTCTGCCTCTAATTATTTTTTCAATTCCTTGAGTTGAGCTGTCTCCCTCAGTCGTTTTAAAATTATAAAACATGGTTTGTCCCCTCATTACCTCTATTTGATATGATCCGAGTTGTTTTTTATCCAGCCTGGGTTTCTTGGCATTTGTATAGAGAACAAAGGCGACCTTACCCCAACTTTCTGTCGAATAAGCATAAGGGAAAGTGACTTCTGTAATAAAGGGTGATCGTATGATAGGTATATGAAAATCAGCAAGGCCATATTCAAGATTCTTTAAAGAACGGGAAAATGGAAACAGTGTGAGTAAAATTCTACCTTCCCTATATTCATTATCAATGGCCTTTACAATTTCTACGAAAGGACCAACTGGAGTGCCATCAACGCCGAAGGCTGCGTTGAAAGGCCCTATCGGTGTGCCGTCTGGTCTATATTTTACATTCGGTGGCAATTCAGCGATAGTTGCCTTCAAATCCTTTGCGTATACAGCCATACTGAAACTCAAAACCTGCAATAATAAAATTACTGCACAATATTGAATAACCCTATTGTCCTTTGGTCTATGGAGATAAATATTCATTTTGTCATTACCCACATCCTTAAGTATATTACATAAATTTAAGAATGTATATCTTACAACATACCTAAAGTCAATACTATCAATTGCCAATGCAATATTCAAATCAAATGATAATCAAAATAGCCCATGTAATGTAAATAATATTCAATATGTAATGAATAACACATTTCTTTGATTTGATTCATAGGATATTCGGACATTCCCAAAAAAAAAATGAATATAAAATGAAATTCTTGGAGATAAAAAAAATTTATTTATATAGAGTTCATTTTAAATTCATTTTAATACCATATTATAAAAATTTTTTTATTTGGCAAGAGTTTCATCATCTTTAAAATTAAAACTATTGCTAAAAATGCAAACTGTTCAAAAATTGAAAACACAGTTACTTGACCAGGGGAGCTATAATGCACAAGAAAAAAAAGAAACAACATAAAAAATATCGGAATCTTGTTGAATCGACACATGATCAGATTTGGTCCATTGATATAAATGGTCAACTTACCTTTGTAAATAAAGCAATTACTGAAATACTGGGTTATGAAGTATGTGAAATAATAAATAAGCCTATTACCTTCTTAGTCCATCCTGATGATAAGAAAAAAATTATAGAATTATTCTTTCTGTCAATCGATAAAAAATGCGGCTGGAAAAATGTAGTAAATAGATGGATACATAAAGATGGTTCCTTAAGATTTATAGAAAGTTCTGCTACTCCAATAATAGATTCCAATGGTGTTTTAATTGGATTTAATGGTGTTGATCGCGATATTACTGACAGAAAAAAAATGGAATCAGAAGCTTTACAAGCAAAAAAGCTTGAATCTATGGGAGTTCTTTCTGGTGGAATAGCTCATCATTTTAATAATATTTTAAGTATTATCCTTGGAAACTCTGAACTTGCATTGGAAGAAATTCCTAAATTCAGTCATTTATATTATTATGTTAATAATATAAAAACAGCAAGTTTGAAGGCATCAGCAATCATAAAACAACTCATTTCTTTTTGCCAGAAAAATGATCCTATAATGAAACCCAATAAAGCAAGTTTAATGATTGATGAGTCTATTAAATTATTGCGCACAATCATTCCAGGCACAATTGAAATACGTTATTATTGTAAAACCACAAAAGATGTAATTCTTGCCGATCCACAGCAAATAAATCAGTTAATTATGAATATTTGTGTTAATGCAACTCCTTTTATGGAAGCAGATGGTGGTTTAATTGAAATTACTATAGATAATTTATTAGTAAATAAAATATATTCAAATAGCTATACTGAGTTTAAAAGTGGTAATTATGTCCAAATATCAGTAAGAGATACAGGTTCAGGAATAGATCCTGATATTATTGGTAAGATATTTGACCCTTTTTTTTCCACAAAAGAAATAGGAAAAGGTTTTGGCCTGGGACTTTCCATTGTTTATGGTATAGTAAAAGAACATAATGGTATAATTAAAGCTGATAGTAAACCTGGGGAAGGGACCATTTTTAAGATATTTTTTCCAGAATATAAAGGAGAATCTAAAATTGAAATTGATGAACAAGAAAAACAAAATGAAAAAGAATCATCCTTAAAAGGTAAGGAGAATATTCTCTTTATAGATGATCTTGAAGATATTACTCTTTTTACAAAAGACTTATTGGAGCATTTGGGATATCAAGTTAAAAGTACAACAGATCCAAGAGAGGCTATAAATATCTTTATTAATAAACCAGATATGTTTGACCTTGTTATTAGTGATATGGATATGCCGCATATGACAGGTATAACGCTTTTTGAGAAAATGAGACAAATTAGGAATGATATTCCATTTATTTTATGTACAGGCTATAGTGAATTAATCAATGAAGAAACAGCCAAAAAGCTTGGAATTTCTGATTTTGTTATGAAACCTATTGTTATTCATAAATTTGCTAAAATCATACGAAATGTCTTAGATAACTAATTTCATTTTGCAATGGGAAATTTATATTACGCCCTTTAATACGTCGTCCCCTTTAATATTAATAATTAAGATACAACTCCTTATTCGACATTGCGATATACGTAATAAATACCACTTTAAATGAAAGAAGGGTGAACAAGCAGGAGGCGTATCATTCAAATGCCTGTCCACCCTATCATGTATTTTCAAGTT
>Ga0272440_1002717_pt1 | contig 13615 bp, 11 predicted proteins | sample SSMMMBAug17_FD_192440 | JGI IMG/M metagenome (GOLD analysis project Ga0272440, IMG submission 192440) | Marine sediment archaeal communities from Little Sippewissett salt marsh, Falmouth, MA, United States - SSM-MMB-Aug17 | ecosystem: Environmental > Aquatic > Marine > Wetlands > Sediment ...
ACCACAAGATGAACATCAATACCATCAATTATCTCACTCACTGATAATTGATTTAAAACATTCTCATCAGTAAAAGGCGCAAACATGGCGATAGTAACATCTGGATAGCCTGTTTGTTTTGCATATGCGGATGCCTGCTTACGTGCCCTGCCAGATTCTTTCAAATTTATAAAACTTTTGATTTCAATAATGCCTTTTTTACCTTCATATACGATATGCAAATCCACTTTTCCATTACCAGTGGGAAATTCAGGACTGATACATAAATTATCAATTTCATCAGGTATTCCCGCAATTCACTCACTTTAGAAATAAAGAATAATGTATAAATGTATCATTATCACAAGAAAATATACTTATCAAGCATTTGATACTGTTGATTGAGGTTAAAACCGCTGTATATCAATAAAGATTGTAACATCTCTCATCAATCAGTGTAACATTTCTTGAATTAGCTTTTCTTATTGAAATTAATATATATTTATTAGTATCATGAATAATTGAATAATTAATAATTGAGGTCAGAGAATAATTGTAATAATTGGGGTCAGAGTAAAATTAATCGCTCGTAATAATGTTCAATAACCGAATATATGGATATCAGTTTCAGTCCTATTTAAAAATATTGTATAACAAACAAAAAACAATAAATAGATGTTGTTACAGCCTCTCTAAAAATGTTGGCCTGATTCAATTGTACCAGACTGTTTTTGAACGAGCAAAAAGCCTTAGTATAGATGCAAGTCAACCTTATATGACATCTGGTATTTCAGTTGCGCTTCAACTGGATGCAAGCAGATTGGCACAATTTTATATGCTTCTTGGAAATGAAGCCTACACCGATGCACTTGATCCCACCATTGGATTTACCACAAACAGTACTGAATATGGTTCTTTGGCGCCAAGTATATTTACTTTTATGGATCAGGTGCCGAAATTGATCGATGAACAAGGAAAAACTCAATACAGACCGCAGATTCTGGGTAGCGATACATCGAGCAATAATATCAATATTACATTTAAAACCACACCTTCCAATATCACCTTATTTAATCGTTCAAGATACGTCAACGAATGAAATGCGCATTTTTGCACCAGAAAAATACCTGGGTGATCTATCGCACTATAATAATGGTTTGTAAATGACGAATAGGTCTATAAGTGTTGGCTTTTTGCTTATTTGTTTGAAATAATTCTAAATAAATTAAAATAGATGTCCAATTGGAAAAAAATTCGGATAAACTGAGAACCAAAAGATTGCATGTATCAATGCAAACAAAAGTGTTTATTTTGCGTGTATGCTCCTAATTAATGATATTTGTTAACAATAAATATTAATGTAAGAAATTTTCAATATTACTGTCTATTATAATAGAGGCATAATTAAATTTGTTATGCATCATATAATTTAAGAACTTTTAATAGGGGGTAATAAAAATGTCTGAGAATACAATCCATAATACAAATGAGAAATCAACAATTAATGAAAACAGTGAAATTTTGATAAATATCCTTCGTGTGCTAACCATGTTGCAAAATGCATTAAATCGTTTAATGAGAAAAAATTATTTTGATCGTTCGCAGTATCCTGAAGAATACGTTATTATTGAATCTTTCATTCTTCAAATGCGTGCCTGGATTAATAATTACAAATTTTTATCCGGTACAGAGAATTATTCTTGCTTGTCAACAATTCTATTAAGTGAACTGTGTACAATGATAATTAATTTGATTGATATCGTTGCGTCATCAAAAGGTTAAAGGCAAATCCTAGAAATTCAAAAAGAGACCGATAAAAAGTTGTTCCGAAAACAATTTGATACTATTCTTGATAAAATTGCATCTGAAATTGAAAAATTGGAAACCTATAATACAGATATAAGCGAACAAATGGAAAACTTTGTGGCACAAAATTTTGAAAAACATATGGGTAAAAAACTTAAAGAGAAACAAAAGCACAGGGCATCTTCGAGAGGCGAAAAAACAATAGTATTTCCATGTTCTAGTCTTAATAAGTATAATAAAATAATAACAGATCGCAAAATATTTAAAGAAACTGTGTTAAAAAATCTATGTTTTGCTCAACAGACAAGCCATAAAGATACTTGTACAGGGGAAAACAGTTATACCCTTTCAGGTTTTCGATCCAACGTTCGCAAAGTGAAAATGAAAGACGATTGGCAGCATGATTGTCCAATAAGAATGATAAAATGTAGCTCTTGCGGTGAAAAATTTTCTTTGTTGCCATCATTTTTACCAAGAGAAAAACATTTTAGCATAGAAATAATAGGCAGTGTTGTAAGAAATGTATTGTTATTTAACAGCAGCATCCGAGCAGTGATGGAAACACTTATGCTTGGGAATGCTCGAAAAATAACGTCCCCATTTTCAAAAATCGGACAGGTCTGACAGGTCTGACCTGTCCGACTTGTCAGACTTTACCGAATGGGGAAATTTTTTTCAGAGCATTCCTTGTTGTTTTTAAATAGTTTTGATATAAATAAATATAATTTTATCAAAAAGGACAAAGGAAATCAATTTGCCAGAAACATACCTTGATAAACTGTTTATGTTTAACCCGCCTCATCATCATAATGATATTGATGCCCTTTTTATCAACAGGGATGATGACCTGGAACATGGTGTTGAATTCTTTTATGATGACATTTCATTAAATCAAATCCATGTGATTCATGGGAACTCAAGAATGGGGAAATCGCATTACTTAAAACGTCTAATCAATCTGTTAAAACAGAAACAATCCCCTTTTTTGTTTTATGATATCAATGCAAACAGCAAACAACGTTCAAGGGTCGTTTTAAATGATATTTTCAATGCCTTGAAAAAGGAAATATTTGCATTCAATCCGGCATCACATGGTATAGGGAAGGAAACGTCCGCCATGCAGCACATTGCTGTTGCAAAAGATATGTTAATTGATATTTCACCCCTGGTTTCTGGAGAATGGGAACAAAATAGTTGTACCCAAATGAGAGAACGAATTGTTCATGATCAGAAAAACTTTTCATTACTACCAGGCTTTATTCAGGCAATATGGCAAAGTAGCGAAGAACTCAAAGTGGGTGAAGAAAAGCAATGGGTGATGTCAAAAGTATCCAATGAAAATATCATTGAATTAATCAAATATCAGGCTGATCTCCTGATAAACAAGTTGCTGCCTGATGAAAAAAATTCAATCCTGTTGACAGTCGATGACCTGGATTTGCTTTATTATAAGACGGGTGGAGAAGATGAAGTCAGAGATCTTTTAAACTTGTTAAATATACTGGCTTCTGAGTCATTCTTTAATATTTTGGTGACAATGAGAACTGAAGCCTTTCATGACAGACAAAAAGATATGACACCATTTCGAAGAATTGGCCTGCTTGAAAATACAGAAATTAAAGAGATTTATCACAAGCATCTGGAACTGTTTAATCGCAATCAACCCATTTTTACTGACACGGCAATTACCTTTCTATTGGAATGTGCTGATGGCTGTATTGGCGATTTTTTAAAGAATTGTCATTCGATTTTTAGTGACAATTATGGATGGTATAAAAAGAAGAACCTGATTGATGTTGCTGAAATTAAAAAACATGTGGAAAAAAATATCAATGAACATCTAAGATTCAGGGAATCAAAAGATCAGATGCTTGAGATTATTCATTATGTTCAAAAAGATCAAAAAATGATTTATTCCACAAATGAAATTATTTATGATGTATTCCTGGACCGCATGCTTGAAAAAGACGCAAAACAACCCAATAAGTACTTTATTAACGAACTATACCGCAAAGTCATTGAGGAGATGAATACTGATGGAGATTGATCCAATCAATGAAAAAATCAGACGACATATTCAAATATTATACGAAAAACGTGATCAAATAAAAAAACGTGTGGAATCACTTTTTCAATTAAGCGATATGGATATTCCAATTGGCCCGGTGTATAAATTTTGCTCAGATTTTAATGCTGTTCGATCCATCGGTTATCTGGCTGCCATGAACTATCAAGATGCACAGAATTTGTTATACTATTTAACCAATAATGATCAGGAAATCATTCAATTTACCCAATGGCTGATTCATAGCCTCACAAAAAATATCTTTATTTTTGAAGCTTTCAGTCATGTTTTGGAAGTAAGTTTCACAACAGTCCATTATAAAATGCCTGAAAACAATCCATCAACATCCTATGAATATGATATCTTCCTGAGTTACGCCTCCGAAGACCAAAAATTTGCCGAAAAACTGGCCACCCGGCTTCGTGATGAGGGCGTTAGAGTCTGGTTCGATCAATGGAGACTCAAAGCGGGCGACCATCTTGAAAATAAAATCAACAATGGCATCGAACAATCCAGAAGGATGATTTCCATATGGTCTGAAAATTATTTTCAAAATGAAAAAATCTGGAAAATGGTTGAAGTTTTCAGCAAGCAGCATGATGACATGCTGGCTGAAGATCGGCCGGTTATTCCGGTTAAACTGTCTGAATGTAACATTAAACCCACTCTCAAGAGCCTCATTTATATTGATTTTACGAAGCCAGATGATTTTGATTTAAACTTTCGCGCATTGCTTAATAACCTTGATCTGAAATCCGAATATGATGACCATCTTACATATGATCTTGAAGATAATGTTATCAGTTTATCACAACGCGGGAAAAAAGCCTATGACAGGGGCAAAACATTTGAGAATGAGGTTGAAACAATTTATCAATTGCTTGGCTTTACAGTCAAAAGGAATATCCAGATCAGCGGCAAACAGATTGATTTGATCATTGAAAAAAAACTTGGCGGAGCTTGGCTTGAATTTGTTGTGGAATGCAAAAGTGCAACAATTGGTGCAAATGAACGTGATCAAATTTTAGCCCTTCAAAATATTGTGCAAAAACAAAAGCCTTTGTATCGATGGATTGCAGTCAGTGCAAAAGCTTTCACCCCTGATGCCCGAAGGTCACTTGAAGACTGCGGAGTTTCCTGCGTGACCTATAAAGAATTGATCAATGATCTGGTGCCTCTGACGTCATATGTGGAAAAATTGAAACAAGCGTATGAAGACTGGATTGCGGAATACTGGGAGGCAAAGGATTATTTTATTCGGCCAGATATCAAGTTGGATATTACCTACACCACCCAAAAAGCATTGACCCATTTTGCCAAGTGGCTGGGTGATAATAAACGAAACCTTCTGGTAATTTTGGGAGACCTGGGTGCTGGAAAAACAACCCTGGCACGTTTTTTATCCTATCAACTGGCACTGAATTATCTGAGTGACCCTGTCAGGCATCCGGCACCAGTGATCATTCCTTTAAAAGATGTCCGAAAAGAAGTGTCATTGTCTGGCATTATTTACAACCATTTTGAAGATTATCACATTGATGTTAACTATAATAAATTTTTTCATTTGTTAAAAACTGGCAAGATTATTTTATTTTTAGATGCCTTTGATGTAATGGCCGACCACGTTCAATGGACCATTACCCGAAGCAATTTTCATGCATTCAAACGTGCGGCCATTGCCAAAGCCAAAGTAGTTTTAACCTGTCGCACGCATTATTTCAGAGAAAGACAGGAGCAGTTCACCATTATTGGCAAAGGCCCTGGGCTGTCTGAGGTGGAAACTGATCTGTATCGCGATTTAAGGCAGCAATCCAATGCTGAAGTGGTTTATCTTCAGGAATTTGATTAAGGCTATGGAATATGGGGACAGGGAACACGCAGATGGTAATCCCCTTATCCCACATAAACCAACGTATTTAGAACAATGCGCTTTACAAATAATCTTTAAAAAGTTATTTGAAACTGAGCGCCAGCAATGACATAACTGCCTCTGTCCTCGTCATCATAGGTACCATCAGTTTGTAAAATACTGTTTTCTCGTTCTCCAAGATCATAAAGGATAATTTCCGGCCTTATTTTGAAATTTTTTGCCACTTTAACTGGTATACTGAATCCAAACATCATGACAGTTTGTTCAAAATTATCTTCATCATTATTCGGTTGCATATCATTGGCATAGTTCTGAATCCCCAAAATTGTATGGATTTCTGCAACGCCTAACGAAATACCGGCATCTATCCATCCACCATACATTGTTGTATCTTCAATTTTGTTGTCGCCAATTGCCATTGCACCACCAAAACCTGAAATTTCATGACCGATATCAGGAGAATTCGTATTTTCAAAACCGATAGCAAGAAAATCCTGATTTCCCCAGTTTTGTCCAACATTCAATTCACCTTTGATGCAAATTTTTCCCAAATTTGCTTTTGCAGCCATAGATATAATATAAGTGCTAATGGTATCATCCGCATCATCTTCAATCCCCTCATTTAATGTAAAGGTTTTATTTGCAAACATAACGCCAGGATATAAAGTAAGCGGTCCTGCTTTAATCACTGAACTGATATCTATACGCGGAAGTGAAGAATCGTTTTTTCCCCAATTAATGGCATCTGCAAACCTGGCTGAAGTAATATCTGGATCAGAAAAAGCCACATCCACCTGCAAACTATCTGAAGGTGTCAAAGTAAACCGAACCTGTGGTACACGTCCTGAATAAATATCTCCAAAGCCACCACCCACAGAATTAACATGGGTACTTTCTGTGCCTAACATTTGTTGTGGAAGCAAGGGAGAAAATCCAGTCACAGTCTGACCTGCAGTAATTCTTAATAATGGATTAACCTGCCACCATCCACATGCATGGCGTGTTACGACATCTCGTTCAAGAACGCCATTGCCATCAAGACCAAGCTCAATCCACATTCCAACATCTTTGCTGTCGCTGCTCCACTTGCCATAAAGACGCGTGATATTTGGAATTTGAACCTTAAATTTGGCCGCATCATCTCCGGTTTCTGAGTTTTCTTTGCCCTTAAATTCATACCATGCATCTGTAAAAATGATTCCACCCATTTTTACATCAGCGATTGAAGGCACTGCATAGCCAACAATCAGTACACTCATACAAAACATAATGAACATTTTTTTCATTCGATATCTCCTTTAATTTTCTTTACAATACGTACTTTTTTTTTGAACATTCTCATGAAGAGCCCAAAATTACATGAACACGAAACCACCTCCTTTAATTATTTTAATTGTAATTACTAAATATTCTATTTTATTTGATTTGTAAAGAAAAATGAAAACAAACACCTGATTGTTCACTAAAATTCATGAAAAAAGCACTTGACAATTTTTCAAGAAATGTTTAGGAATGCTTGTTAAATCGTTTATTTTGTTTATCTTTTAAATAGATTCGGAATAAGGAAATCATTATTTCGGGTTAACAAATGAAAGGAGAGACTTATCATGAGTCGCATTAAAGGGATCTTTATTGTATTTGCTGTATTGTTTGTAGCCACTCCCTTGATGGCTGCAGATCTGGCATTTCATGGTGATATGAATCATCGCTTTATGCTTTATTCAAACCATTTAGACTGGTTTAAAGGGCAGCGTCCAGAAGCCTTGCATCATGGCAATGTAGAGGACAGCTTTGCTGAAGTCAAATATCGCCTATGGACTGAAGCTACGACCAATGATGGCAAAGTGAAAGGTGTTTATGCAGTTGAGATGGGAGGTTTGCGTTTTGGTGCCAGTGGATCTCTGGGTAAAGGAACCGGTGGAACCTATTCTGGTGATTCGGTAAATATTGAAACCCGATGGGCTTATATTGATTTTCAAGTACCCGGAGTACCCAACAAATCCAGAATTAAAATTGGGCTTCAACCATTCAAGTTAAATTCAAGACTCTGGAGTGAAACGATACTGGGCGTAAATTACACTGAAAAAATCGGTTTTTTCCAGTACCAGTTGTCCTGGTTGCGTACCCATGATGAAAGAAACTGGAATAACGAACAAATGAATACAGATGATATTGACTTTCTTACTGCCAGATATGATGTCAACCTGTTCAAAAATAAAGTGAAGGCTGGATTTTTTGGACTTTATGGCTTTAATGATGATGCGGGTGAAATGAATTCAGGTATGATTCAATCCAGTAAATATCAGGTGAAAAAATTCTCAAAAGAAACAGGTTTAAGATTATGGTGTGTTGGTACAGATGGAAGTATATCCATGCCTGTTACTCTTCCTGTCTTGGGGGATGTAAAAGTATTTTCCGGCTGGGATACGATTTTTCAATTTGGTAAAATCAAAAATGCCCGATTTTATGATGATGTGATCAATCCAGATAAAAATGTCATTACTGATGCAAATGGAAATAAGTATCATGCAGAGGGAGATTTCAATATTTATGCCTTTACTGCACATTTAAAAGCCGGGCTAGAAATGGGGCCTGCAAAAGTTACGTACACTGGCTGGTATACATCAGGTGACAAGGATGCTTCAGATGACTCATTTAATGGTTATATGGCCATTGATATGGATGCTGAAGACAGTATTGTTATATTTGAGGGAAATTATGCGGATGATATTGCATTCACTGATGCCCATTATATTCTGAACAAAGGCTTTTTTATGAATAAGTTAGCTTTTGATTATCAGGTGACAAATATCCTCAAGATTGGTGTTGCAGGTTTATATATGCGAACAGGCAAAGCAATGGAGTATAATGACCCGAAAACAAACGAATTATACAGTGCTCAAAACATTGGTTACGAAGCAGATACTTATGCCAAACTCAAACTATATCCGAATTTGGAATTTGCAATCAATGGCGGTTATTTATTCAGTGGTGATGCAATGGATGTTTTTGAAGAACATAGCATTCGCAATGGTTATGCGGATGAAGATATTTATATTATTGCTTCTCGTGTGAGATATAAGTTTTAGAATGTTTTTTTCCTTTTTGAAATCTGCCTGGGAATATGCATTCCCAGGCAGAGTCTGGGAAAGAATTTGCAAAAAAACAAAGTATAATAAAGTTATTTGATACTTCGTTGATTGATATGTCTGTCATCAATATTGCACACGGATAGGTATACAAGTGTATACATTTTTTTTCGTAGCCCTGAAAGGGCGGAAACATACCAGCCCCTGGGGAAATATATAAAAAGTTTTTAGCCCTGTAAGGGCGTTACATTTTTAGAATGCGTCCTTTTAATTTGTCATTATGTACAGGGCTTAAATATTGGTTAATCTTTACCCAGGACGTTGCCCTGGGCTGGTATGTTGCCGCCCTTTCAGGGCTAAGAAAAAAATGTATACACTTGTAGACCTATCCGATATTTTTTTTGGAATGCTAATGATGTCGAATTCCATCCAAGATTTTAGAGAATTATTACAATAAATGATATAAACCACAAAGTAATAAAGACCGGGATCATCTTATATGGTGAAAAAATATGCAATGATAATAAAATTGTGGTATCAAGTCATATTATTTTTTTTATGCTTTCAACATTGCTATGCCGGCAAAATCAACCCGGATATCATTCAGGATTTATCACCCATAACAGGCTATATTGTTAAAATACAATCCACAGATTCATGTATCGTTGATCTGGATAATCAGGATGGTATCACGACTGGTGATTTATTCTCAGTAATTACAGAAAAAGAATCTTTGACACACCCTGTTACAGAGAATGTAATTGGAAAGATAAATGAAGTCAAAGCCTTCATACGTATCAAACAAATTCGAAAAGGCTATGCTTTTTCGCAAATCATTCACCCTGGAAAAAAAACAAAAATTCACCCTGGTGATCGCGTCATTCGATATGATTACATTGCAGCAAGATTTTTAGATTATTCAGGCAATGGGAAACATATTTACACCAGTCTTTTGAAACAACTTCCACACTTTAAATGGCATGCTTACAAAAATCCCCAAAACAATTTTATTTTGAATAATCAGACATCATTACCTGAACTGCATTTGATAAATGAAACCAAAGGTCTTGAAATACGTGATCATCACAATCGATTAATTCACTATTACCCCCATAATGAAATTTATATATCATCTGTTTTGCCATTAAATCAATATGATAACATGCCGGAAACCATGAATAAATCTATTGAAACAACAGGAAAAGTGGATGGATTGATTCTGGCAGCCGATTTTATAAAGAATGATAATCAATTGTTGATGGCATCAGCAACAAGTAAGCAGTTAGCGGTATACCATATTGAACTAAATCATATTAACTCAGTGGCAACAAAACAGATTCCCATGAATTATCAACCTATTTATATTAACTGGTGGCGGCCCACTTCAATTTCAGTGCCCCATTTAACAATTACGTTTTGGCATGATCAGGATATTGAATCCAGGGTATTCACATTTGATAAACAAAGTATTCAAACACTGGCATATGGAATCAATTTCCATATTGCTGCATTCGATCAAAACAACGATGGCAATCCTGAAACACTTCTGGGGCAGCCAATGGATCGAGAATCCTTTTGGGATAATCGAGTATATCGTCTGGCTTACTTTGATAACGCACTTCGTCTGACCAGACGATTTAGAAGTCCCTATTCATTTACTGTTTGCAGCGGCGCTATTGGTGATTTAACTGGAGATGCCTTTCTGGAAACTATCTGGGTTTCAGGGGGTGTTTTGCGAATCTATAAAGGTAAGACTTTTTTGTATAAAACATATGTCGGCAATACGCCCAACCAAAATATTTCCTATGATATTGATCCGGTGGCTAAAAAAACCTTGTTTCGGAGTGCGCCTATTTATCCCAGACCTGTTATAGATGATTTGAATCATGATAAACAGCTTGAACTGTATGCAATTCATTGTGAACGACCGCTTCTGAGTCAACTGGGATTACAGAGTCAGGCACTGAAAACCTGGGTAAAGTGTATTCAGTATCAAAACCAGATGTTTTTTAGCCGGCGTGTCTCTCAAATTTTTAATACAAACATTCAGGCATTCACTATTTATAATGGAAATTTTATTGTTTTATTGGGATTTCAAGATCGTGACACTTCGAATTGTTTTACAAAAATTGTTCGGTGGTCATTCTAATATGCCTGATAAAAATGAAAACAATTATAATCAAAAGGAGTTTCTAATGGCATTAAATTATGAGCCTCAATGGACAGAAGAAGCACCCAAAAAAGGATCGTTTCGTTCCATATTTAAATGGGGCGCTCCCGATCAGTATAAACATCCCAATAAACGGCTGTATGCCATGTTAAAAGATGTATTTCAATTGACGGATGACGATTTTAAAGAAAAACGTGAAGAAGGGCATGATCCTGTTGTTTGCGAACATCCTGTCCAATTGGAACAAAAACATATTGACTGGTTTGTCAATGTTGTCGGTCAAAACAATGTCAATACAGATGACTATTCACGCGTAAAATATTGTTATGGCAAAACATTGGAAGAAGCCTTAAATCTTAGAAAAGGAATTGTCACCAATGTACCAGATGTTGTCATTCATCCCACTTGTAAAGATGATATCGTAAAAATCATATCGTATTGCAATACAGAAAAAATACCACTGACTGTTTATGGTGGGGGATCTTCTGTAACGTTGGGTTTACAGTGCCCAAAGGGTGGTGTGTCACTGGTAATGCAAACCAATATGAATCGCGTCATTTCATTCAATGAAACCAATCAAACCATCACTGTTGAAGCAGGTATGATGGGTCCGGAATATGAACGCGTACTGAATAATGCCCCAGAAACACTCAACGCAAAACGAAAATATACCGGCGGGCATTTTCCCCAGTCATTTGAATACTCTTCTGTGGGAGGATGGGTTGTGACGCTGGGCTCTGGACAGCAATCTTCTTATTATGGTGATGCTTGTGATCTCGTTGTCAGCCAGGAATATGTCACGCCAGCCGGTGAGTTCAAAACACTGGATTATCCGGCAACTGCAACTGGCCCAAAGGTAAATGATATCATGAAAGGAAATGAAGGCAGTTTTGGTGTGCTTGTCCATGTCACCATGAAAGTGTTTCGTTACATGCCTGAAAATTCACAGCCATTTGCATTTATTTTTCCCACCTGGAAGGATGCAGTCAATGCTACACGTGAAATTTCACAGGCAGAATTTGGCATGCCATCTGTATTTCGTATATCCGATCCTGAGGAAACAGATGTTGGGTTAAAACTATATGGTATTGAGGGAACAGTTTTCGATACATTGATGAATCTTCGCGGATACAAGCCCATGCAGCGATGTCTGTTAATTGGTCAGGCTGATGGAGAACACGACTTTGCAGTGAATGTAAAGAAAAAGATCAAAAAAGTGTGCGCAGAACATAAAGCCATGTATCTCACAGGTTATCCCCTCACCCAATGGTCACATGGCAGATATATGGATCCTTACATGCGAGAGGATTTGAATGACTATGGAATATTAATTGATACCCTTGAATCCGGTGTCACCTGGGATAAACTTCATCAATTGCATAAAGGCGTTCGTGCATATGTTAAAAGCCATCCACAGGCTGTCTGCATGACCCATGCGTCTCATTTTTATAGTCAGGGAACGAATCTTTACTTTATATTCATCATAAAAAATACAGATATTGAATCATTTGTTACGTTTCATCGCGGTATTATTGAAAACATTGAAAAACATGGCGGATCATTGAGTCATCATCATGGTGTCGGCCGCTTAATGTCTCCTTTGATGGAAAAACATCTGGGCAAAACGCAAATGGATATTTTACGTGCCTTGAAAAATCATTTTGATCCCAATAATATTATGAATCCTGGTGGCACAATGGGATTTGATGAAAACTGAATCATCTATTTTAATTGTCGGGGCAGTATTTCAAGAGATCAAGCCAATTATTGAAAAGCTGGATGAGGTCAAAAAAACAACAATAGGCAAAAGACAGGTTTTCTCTGGTAAATTGTTCAGTCAGTCAGTGGTCATTGTTCAGTCGGGTATCGGGATGTTAAACGCTGTTCAGGCATCAACAGCCTTACTTGAAAAAATGCCGGTACATCTTGTTATGAATACAGGATGTGCCGGCACATTTCCAGATGCAGGCATTGAAATTGGTGATATTGGTATTGCTACAAAAGAAATGGATATTCATTCAGGGCTTGAAGGTGTTTCATCTGATGGACTTGCTGAACAACTGCCTTTTCCATTGATACAAACAGAAAACGCGCAATATTATGGAATTTATCCTGTATCAGAACACTATTGTAAAATGGCGTATGATATTTTATCGAAAGAATTTAAATCACAAAACGTTCATGTCAAACAGTTTCCATTTATCACTGTCAGTACGATAACAAGCACTTCCCAGCGAACGAAACGTTTATTTCATGCCTATCATGCTGGAATGGAAAATATGGAAGGTGCAGGCATTGCTCATGTGGCATTGCACTATGATAAGCCATTTGTTGAAATACGCGCAGCATCCAATCTGGTTGGTGAAAGGGATAAAAAGAAATGGCAACTGAAAAAAGCGTTTGAACATTCGGCTTTTGCTGTTTTGATTTTCTTGGAAAGATGGGCTGACTTTTTAAGTATTTCTTATTAATAACATAAAAGGAAAATAATGATCGCATATTTTGATTGTTTTTCAGGAATCAGCGGAGATATGACCTTGGGTGCATTATTTGACCTGGGTCTGTCTGTATCTGTGATAAATGATATGATACAAGCGCTGAAACTCGAAAATACAAGCGTAAAAAAAAAAACAAAT
>Ga0272440_1002718_pt1 | contig 13615 bp, 12 predicted proteins | sample SSMMMBAug17_FD_192440 | JGI IMG/M metagenome (GOLD analysis project Ga0272440, IMG submission 192440) | Marine sediment archaeal communities from Little Sippewissett salt marsh, Falmouth, MA, United States - SSM-MMB-Aug17 | ecosystem: Environmental > Aquatic > Marine > Wetlands > Sediment ...
AATCGCAGTTAAATGAAGGACAAGCTTATTCCGATCTTAAACCAACCATTTCAATTTGGTTGATGGAAAATAAACTATTTGACACCGATACTGATGATCCAAAAATTCAGGATATGTTTTTACATCTAATATTTATTGCAACAACTAAACAATGCTGGCATTAAAATCAAAAGTTTCTTACAACAAAGTAAATAAAATAATTGCAATTTAACACAAAATTTGGATGTTGATGATTTTCCCGATTTTTATTGCAACAACTAAAAAAATCTGGCATTAAAATCGAATGTTTTTTTAACAAAGCAAATAGAATAATTACAATTTAACAATATGAAAAATAAAATATTTATCAGAGAATATTAGAACATTTGCAGACAATTATCTATATAATTACTTGTAATTATTTTATATATTAAAATTGGAATAATTATTGCATTAAAACATGCGATGACAATAATTTCAGGAGAATTCATGTGACAATCGGAGTCATGCTCAAACCGGATCCACGCATTAAGAAAAAAGCGGATGAGCTTGTGCAATTTTTCAAGGATCGCAATCATGAAACATTAATTCAAAGCAGTAGTCCGCCAACAGTTGACTTATTAAATGATCCGCCAGTACAAGATATGCCGGAGAATATTCAAGTTGTTTTTGTTTTAGGTGGCGATGGTACTTTTTTGAATGCTGTGCGATGGATAGGAAAAAAAGATATTCCCATTGTAGGGATAAAATTTGGTCGGATCGGATTTTTGTCGGAAACAACTGAAGAATATATTCTACCATTGGCTGAGGCAGTTCTTGATCAAAAATATGTCATTGAAAAAAGAATGCGCCTGAAAGCAACGCTTCAAACAAATGGAAAGACAAAAACCACGCAATATGTATTAAATGATGTGGTCATTAACAAGGGCACATTGGCACGATTGGCCAGTATAAAAACATACATTGATGGCCATGACCTGACAACATACAAAGCAGATGGCTTGATTGTGTCAACACCAACAGGATCAACAGCCTATTCATTAGCAGCCGGTGGTCCTGTTGTCCATCCTGCGTTATCTGCAATAATGATGACACCCATATGTCCATTTACCTTGACCAATCGGCCATTAATCGTACCAGATACTGCAAAAATTACATTGCGAATGGTTCAAGATTCTACAGATGTTCTTGTCACGTTTGATGGTCAAACTGGACTGCCCATTACTGATGAGGACAGCCTTTACATTGAAAAAGCTAAATATCCGGTAAGCATGATCAAAATGCCTGACAGGAACTATTTTGACGTGCTTAAAACCAAACTCCGTTGGAGTGGACGTTAACGACCTTGCATGTAAACCATTGCGTTTATGTATTATATTATTAACATAAGGAGACTTTTTTATGAGCAAACTAACAAGAATCGTTTTTATGTGTTTGATTTTTGGATTCTCTGTTTTATTCATTTCAAGCTGTGGTCCAACCAGGATCAAACTATATCCTGATGCTGAAGACCCATTGTTGGAATATACTTTACAGGGAAATGACTATGAAAAAATTGCTGTGATTCCAATTACAGGTTTTTTGTCCAATATGCCACAAGAGGCATTCATGTATACAAAACCAGGAACTGTTCAGGAATTCAAAGCGCAGTTAAGTCTGGCTGAAAGGGATAAAGATGTCAGGGCAATTATATTAAAAATCAATTCACCCGGTGGCACAGCAACCGCAAGTGACATTATCTACAATGAATTGATAAATTTTAAAGAACGAAGTGGTAAAAAAGTGATTACCATTATGATGGATGTTGCAGCATCTGGTGGTTATTATGCTGCCTTGCCATCTGATATGATTATTGCCCATCCCACAACAATTACCGGTTCAGTTGGGGTTGTCATGTTCAATCTTCAGTTGAAAGAATTGATGAATAAAATTGGTGTGGACATGCAGGTTTCAAAATCAGGTGACAATAAAGATATGGGGTCGCCCTTTCGAAAGCCCACACAACAGGAGAAGGAATTGTTGCAAGATATGACCAGACAACTTGGAGATCAGTTTATGTCGCTGGTAAAAAAACATCGTCATCCTGATACCAAACAGTGCAAACAAATTAAATCTGCACGTATATTTACTGCAAAGGATGCAAAGGATATGAATCTTGTGGATCAAATTGGATATATCAGTGATGCGATTAATGCTGCAAAAAATATTGCGAGACTTCCTCGCAATGCGCGTGTAATAATGTATCGACGCGTATATTATCCAAACGACAATTTGTACAATAATTTGACGACACAAATTTCACAAAAAGGCCTTTCTTTAATAAATTTTGAATTACCAGGGCATCTATCACACCTTAATGATGGATTTTACTATTTATGGGCACCCGGACTAAAATAATTCAGGATATCTTTGAAAAAAAGTTTGTCCAATTCACAATATATATTGATAGTTTTTAGCACTGTAGAGACAAGGTATACCTTGTCTCTACAATCAATAGAAACAAAATGTAGAAATAATAAATATAGGGATCTGATTATTTAAGTCATCCTGAGATGATAACAATCAATAATTGAAGGTTATACGAATGAACACAAAGGAAATCCAGCCAAAAAATCTGCTTCAAACATCCAATTCTATCTACTTTGATTGGATGATTCATCCTGAAATACGCTCAGACATTGAGTCCATGATATACGCCAAACAACTGGTATTCATTATGTCAGTGGGCGCAATTTTTTTTCTTCTGAATGCAATAAAATGGTTTTTTTTAGATTATTATGTACTTGCCATAAGTCTGGGTATTATTGAAATATTAACAATCATTATGATGATTTGCATCAAAATGACAACACACTACAAGTTCTTTGGTCATGGCATGCTGGTAATGTTAACCTGGCACTTTTCATTTCTTTTGTATGTTTCAGGTGGAATCCAATCAACAGCGATTGCCTGGATGATTGCGATTCCTGTATTTTCTGCGACATTATGTGATTCGAAATCATCAATTGTATGGACAGCTATTATTATGGCAATTATTGGCGTGTTCTTGTTTTTACACATTCGTCACTATAATTTTCCAACGTTACAACTATCTGAGGATGCTTTGTTTCGAACCCATTTGGCCAATACAATTGGTCCAATCATAACAGTTTTTGTATGCGCCTGGTTTGCCAGTATTCAGATCAATAAAGGACTCAAGGTGCAAAAATATGCCATTGTAATTCAGGAAGAAACAAATCAGCGACTTGAAGAATTGTTTGGTAAAATTCGGGAAACAGGAAAAACATTGCAGGATGCATCAGACTTTCTGAACCAGACATCAGATATCTTGAAAACCCAGTCTATAGATATCAGTAATCATAATTCGCAGGCAGCAGAAGCAACTCAAAAAACAATTGAAAACATGAAAAATATGGACACTGACACCAGTGCGATCAGTTCTCAAATTCATTCTCTTTCACAATCAGCACGCACACTCTCTTCGCATATGAAAGATATCAATAATTCAACGACCAACATGTCAAGATACATGAATGATATGGCATCCTCGGCATTCAGTATGTCTGATTCTGTCAATAACATTGCAGGTTCTATCGAAGAAATGAACCATTCCATTGCAGGTATTTCAGATAGCGCAGGACGCGGTAAAACAGTCAGTCAGGATGCATCATCCAAAGCTGACAAAGCTTCTGAAATTATCCATTCTCTGGGGAACTCTGCCAAAGAGATTGGTGATGTTGTTGAACTTATTAAAAATATTGCATCACAAACGAATCTATTGGCCTTAAATGCAACCATTGAAGCTGCTGGTGCTGGAGAAACCGGAAAAGGATTCACTGTAGTTGCCAATGAGGTGAAAGAACTGGCACGTCAAACAAGTCGTGCAACTGAAGAAATCAGAGGAAAAATTGAGAGCATGCAGACCAACACAGATATGGCCATTAAATCCATTGCCAGTATTGTACAGGTGGTTGAAGAAATAAACATGATTATGGTTTCGATTGCTGCCGCTGTTCAACAGCAAAATGAAACGACCGACAATATTTCCGATACTCTGGCTGATAGTGCTACTGCTGCCCGATCTGTTTCAGATAATATTCAAAAAGCCGCTGGACGTATTGATCAAATATCATCAAAAGTCAGTGATGTTCTCAAGCTTGGCATAACAGTCTCTGAACATCTTGATAAAGCTGCCCATGTAACCGACAGTATTGCACTTAATGCCTCTGAAGCTTTTCAGCAAACCGATCAGGTGACTGAAAACGTGAATGCTTTGAATAAAGCTGTCACCCATTTTAGTGAGAGTGCAAGTCAAATCAAATCTCAGGCGGTTCGTCTGGCAAAGCTTGTGATGCAGCTTCGTGCTGATATTAAGTGAATCTTTTAAGGCGTAGGGATTCTCTGGAAGTAACTTCTCCAGTTATTGCTATTGTTCGTTTCGAGGTAAGTGTACTGTAGAGACGTCGCATGGCTAAGTCTCTACAGGATAAAAATGTCAAAATGAACATTTCGTTCATCCGGTTGGTATTTCAGGAGCGACGCATTAATGCCTCACGCCCGCATTTAACATCCCCTCGATAAAAGGATCAATGACCCCATCAAGCACATTGGTCACATTACCAATATCCAGATTAATCCGATGATCTTTAACCATCTGATAGGGATGAAGTACATATGATCGAATTTGATTGCCCCATGCAATATCATCCTTGGTGCTATGAATTGCATTCATTTCATCAACCTGCTTTTGTTTTTCCTGTTGATAGATTCTTGACTTTAATACCTTGAGTGCAATTTCCTTGTTCCGATGCTGGGATTTTTCCTGCTGGCATTGAACCACTATACCAGTGGGAATATGGGTTACACGCACAGCACTACTGGTCTTATTTACATGCTGTCCCCCTGCACCACTGGCACGAAAGACATCAATTCGCAAATCTTTTTCCTCAATATCCACGATAATTTCCTTGGAAAGCTCAGGAAAAACAAATACTGATGCAAATGAAGTATGACGTTTCCCATTTGCATTGAATGGTGATATTCTGACCAGTCGATGAATGCCAGTTTCAGATTTCAGGTATCCATAAACATACTTGCCATTGGCCGAAAATGTAACACCTTTTATGCCTGCCTCATCACCGGGTTGCAAGTCAATAAGTTGGCTTTTGTATCCATTTCGTTCCACCCATCTTGAGTACATGCGAAACAGGATTTCCACCCAGTCTTGTGCATCTGTTCCGCCAGCACCAGCATTAATTGATATGATTGCATTGTTTTCATCATTTTCTCCAGATAGCTTTTGTGCAATAGAAAATTTTGTAATCTTCTTTTCCAATGATACGAGGTCGTTTTGAACATCAGTCAACGCACTGATATCATCTTCCTCGCTGGCCATTTCAAGCAACAATCTATTATCTTCAATTTCCTGGGTCAATGTTTCCCATTCTGAGATTGTTGATGACAACTGCGTACGTTCTTTTAGGATATTGGCAGACTGTTCTCGCTCGTCCCAAAAGCCATCTTTACTGATAATTTGCTCAATTTCTTCCAATCGTTCTTGCTTGTGAGCAAGGTCAAAGACAACCTCTTAAATTTTGTAGTTCATCGCTTAATTGTCCAATCCTGGTTTTTATTTCTCCAAACATTTATTGCTCCTTTTTAAAATAAAATTAATAATGAAACTTGAAAATAAGGAAATCGCTGAAAATAATTTCCCCTTTTATTGATATTGTCCTTTTTGAGGTAAATGTACTCAGCATGCTACATCGCTACACGACCTTATTTTTTGAGTGGATTATAACATAAATAAGCTATTAAGTAACTCAATAAATATCATAAAAATGGCATGGTTTTTGTTTTACTTTAATATTTATATGGCAGAAAAAAAAAGGAATATTTATGAAATCATGCTATCTATTTGTATTTTCAATATTTTCAATAACTATTATTCAAGTATCCTGTGCGTATGATATGGTCGAATCCCTATATGGCGTTCAATTACACGGGTTTATCTCACAAGGATTTGTCTTTAGCAAAACCCATAATTTCTTATTTGATGATATTGATCATGGCTCGTTTGAATTTAATGAACTGGGCGTTACAGTTTCCAAACAAATCAATGATAAACTTCATTTGGGGATTCAGTTTTTTTCTCGTGATCAGGGGGATATTGGAAACAATGATCTTGTTGTAGACTGGGCATATGCAGACTATCATCTAAATGATTTTTTGGGCGCTCGGGTGGGAAAACTCAAGATGTCTCTTGGATTATACAATGAAACACGAGATATTGATATTCTACGAACCTGTATTTTTTTACCGCAAAGCGCATATTTAGAATATTATCGAGATGTCCTCAGCGGGCTTCATGGGATAGGTTTATATGGGAGTCTTCCATTTGACTGGGGAAGTGATATCACATATCAAATTCAGACTGGCACGCTAAAAATTGATAAAAATGGGGGTGTGACCACTCTGCTCAACAATGAAGTCAATATTGACAGTAATCCTTTGATGAATATTGAATCTTATTCCATAAATAATTGTTTAAATGGCATTATGATTTTTAGTCCATATCCAGGCCTTCGATTATCATCCAGCTTTATACGAACCAGCACTAAAGTTGATGCCAGATTGAATGGTGATTTATCACGTATTTTTGCTGATGAATATGCATATGCACAATTGTACTATAAAGGATTGATTGATCCTGGCACAGTCAATCAAGAAAAAATTGAAAAAGGGACAATTGCTATGTTTGCAGGATTTCCACTTGAGGCAGAAGTTGATGATGTGTTGGCGTATATGCACTCAATTGAATTGAATATTGATCGCCTGCTTGTCATGATTGAATATTATCATTACACATACCGCATTTTTATTCAAATCCCCGAAACGCTCACGCTTTCCAACGATGATTTCTATACTGAAGGTTATTACGTCAATGTAATTTATCGTTTCAATGATTTTTTGGAAACAGGAATTTATTATTCATGCCTTTATGACAATGGATGGGATAAATCTGGAGATCGTTTTGCAGAGCTCGGAGAAAATCGTTATCAAACCTTTTTGAAAGACTTATCATTGTCAGTTCGTTTTGATATCAATCAAAATTGGACATTTAAGATTGAAAACCACTGGATGGATGGCACTGCCTTTTTAATGGAAATTAACAATCCAGGAAAAAGTCACGATCTGGGACGTTATTGGCATATGTTTGCAGCGAAAATGACATTTCATTTTTAAAATTAAAAACGCAAATTATTGGCACAGTTAAATCAAAAGTTGAAATAAAGCATCTCTTTTTTTCTCAAATAATGTAAACAATGCTTTCGCACAATCTTTACAATAATATATGCCAATATTTTTTTTGATTTCATCAAGGGCTTTTTGTACGCCTAAAGCGGGTCGGTAAGGTCGGTGTGATGACATGGCTTCAAGGACATCTGCAATGGCAATAATTTTGGCATTCAAAAGAATATCTGGTTCAGTTAAGCCTTGAGGATAGCCGGAACCATCCAAACGCTCATGATGCTGAAGAATCGTTTTTGCGATAGGCCAGGGAAACTGGATGAATTTTAAAATATCATATCCAATGGTTGGATGCTTTCGAATGACTGCCATCTCTTCTTCATCAAGTCGTGTGGGTTTTGATAAAAATTCCGCTGGCACATAAATTTTGCCAATGTCGTGTAATTGACCTGCAAATCGAATGGCAGTAATCTCCTCGTCAGATAAATTCATTTCCTGAGCAATTAATGCCGCAATGACAGATACGCGTTTCTGATGACCAGATGTATAAGGGTCTCTTTTTTCAGTTAAAATAGATAGTGATTCTACAATATCTTCCAGGGTCGATCGAAGCTGAGCATTGCTTTTTTCCAATTCTTTGGTACGTTTATGAACCTTTTCTTCCAGATGTTTTTTATAGCTTTCATTTTCTCTGAGCAATCGTGCTCGTTCAAGAGAGCGGCTAACTGCATGATCCAAAACAGCCATGTCCTGAATGGGTTTACTTACATAATCCCAAGCGCCTTTACGTATAGCCTCAATGGCATCCTGAAGAATACCGGTTCCGGAAACCATGATGATTGGTATCTGAGGAGCTTCTTTGCTGATGATGGATAAAACATCCAGGCCATCCATTTCTGGCATACGCAAATCGACAAGAATCAGATCCGGCTTTTCTGAACGAAATACTTCAAGTCCTCTTTTTCCATTTTCAGCCTGAACAACAACATAACCATTTTCTTCCAGATAATCAGTTATAATTTCTCGTATGAGATATTCATCGTCAATGGTCAATACTTTTATTTTTTTTTTTAAAGACATTGATCATGTCCTTGTATAAGGTTATTAATCGTCTTTGATATTGTGGCAATATTTATACCAAATTGACAAGAATTGTATATACAGGCCTAAAAAAAGAAAGGCATGCCATTATATGTTTTGGTATCAGGCGCGTATTAAACCTCTTTCATTCATGGTATCCTTCTGAGGACAACAGATAGTCGGACCTCACATTATGCATAGCACGAAACAGATTTCCCTTGATCTTATTGTTTTTATTATAAAATTCGGTTAACATCGCTCGTATATCAGATCGTTTCGAATTTTCGGCTGATGGGCAGGGATTGATAAATTGGGGCAATTGAAATAGTTTTGCAAATCGACGAATCAAATCCCCATCTGTGTATGCCAGCGGTCGTATCAATGTTAACTTACCATTGAAAAAAGACTGCATGGGTTTCATACAGCTTATTTCACCAGCATAAAACATATTAATCATCAATGTTTCGATTAAATCATCCTTGTTATGCCCCAATGCAACTTTATTACATGCATGCTGTTTGGCAATATCAAAAATATGTTTTCTTCGCAATCTCGAACATAAAAAGCAGGGATTTTCACGATTTTCAACACAGTGTGAATTGGGACCAATATTCGTATACGCTATCCGAATGTCAGTATTAAATGATTGAACATATTGCTGCAACTTTGTCGCAAAACTGTTCTCAAAGCCAGGATCAATATGAATACATAACAATTCATGATGAATGGGTATCCGCGCCAAACGATTAACGAGGAACCACAATAAAGTCAGGCTGTCATATCCACCGGATATCGCAATTGCAATCTTATCGTTATGAGATATCATTTTATAGTGATGAATTGCCTGCCCAATTGTTTTGTTAATCTGTCTGGCGACCGGATTTGAAAATGATAAATGAGACGACATTGTTTATAAAAAATAACCAGTGATATCAATAATCATGATACACTTCAATCCCAGGAATATCATCTTCATTGATATAAATTTTATCTGCGGCAATCTCACGCAATGCAGTAACAACTTCCTCATTTTTTGTTTGAGGGATCAACAAAGACGCGCCTTCTCGCATTTGCCGAACACGTTTGGCTGTTAAATGAACCAATGCAAACCGGTTTGGAATGCGTTTCATACAATCTTCAATGGTAATACGTGCCAATTATTTTCTCCTTGAAAAAAATGGTTATATAATATCAACCAGTTCGTATGATCTTCTTCCGCCAGGAACGTTTATTTTGATCTCAGTACCAATTTCTTTTCCAATAATGGCTTTGCCCAATGGTGACGAAAAAGATATTTTTCCATTTTGTATGTCAGATTCATCAGGGCCAACAATTTGATATTTAACTTCCTCGCCAGTATCAACATTTTCAAGAACCACAGTGCATCCAAAGACAGCTTTGCCACTAATTTCAATCGTGCTGGGGTCAATAATGTCTGCATTGCCCAATTTATATTCCAATTCTTGAATTCTTGTTTCAATGAAAGCCTGTCGTTCTTTGGCTGCATCAAACTCAGCATTTTCAGATAAATCCCCGTGTGCACGGGCGTCCTCTATTGCTTGTATATTTTGAGGCCTTTCAACTGTTTTTAATTGTTCCAGTTCTTTTTTCAAGACCTCATAACCTGACGGCGTGATAGGTATTCGATCCAAGAAATATCTCCTTTATAGTTCATATATTTACAAATAGTTTTTAACCAGCAATTCTGCAATCTGTACAGCATTGGTGGCAGCACCTTTTCTGATATTGTCCGCGACAATCCACATATTTATTCCATTTTCAATAGAATCATCATTACGAATACGTCCAACCAATGTCAGATCCTGTCCTGCAGCATCAATGGCCAGTGGGTATTCATTTTTTGAGGGATCATCCACGACTTTTACACCAGGTTGACTTCTCAATAATTCACGAAAATCTGAAGCATCAATATGTTTTTTTGTTTCGACATTAACAGACTCCGAATGACCATAAAAAACCGGCACACGAACAGTCGTAGCTGTAACGCCAATGTCTGGGTCTTCAAGGATTTTTCGCGTTTCATTGACCATTTTCATTTCTTCTTTGGTGTATCCATTATCAAGGAATACATCAATATGAGGTAGACAATTAAATGATATCTGATGCGGATAAACGACATTTGAATATTTTATAAAATTTAAAATAGCACGTGTTTGATCGTGAAGCTCATCAATCGCTTTTTTGCCGGTTCCTGAAACTGCCTGATAAGTTGAAACAACGATGCGTTTGATACCATAGTCACGATGTAAGGCAACCAAGGGCACAATCATTTGAATTGTAGAACAATTGGGGTTGGCAATAATACCTTTTTTCTTGTAACCTTCAATGGCATGCGGGTTGGCCTCAGGGACAACGAGAGGAATATCCGGATCCATCCGCCATGCACTGGAATTATCAACAACAACACAGCCAGATTCAGCGGCAGCCGGTGCAAAAGTTTTGCTCGGCCCACCACCAGCCGAAAAAATTGCCACATCCACGCCTTTAAATGAATCCTTTGTCAGAGTTTCAACAGTCAATTCATCCCCTTTAAATCGAATTTTACGCCCACTGGAGCGTTCAGAGGCAAGAAGTTTTAGACTTTTCATCGGAAAATTACGTTCTTCAAGGCATTGAATCATTTGATTGCCAACAGCCCCTGTTGCGCCGGCAATAGCAACGTTAACTTTTTTTTCATTCATGATAAACCTCTTTTGGATTAAACATCGGCATTAATTTTTTCAACCACCAGATCGCCGACTTCTGATGTGGAATATCCCATTTTTCCGGCAGCCAGATCTTTAAGATCATCTTTTATCACTTTCATGACTGCAGATTCAATCATTTGCGCTGCTTTATTCTGTCCCAGTGTATCAAGCATCAGTTGAGCGGCTGATATAGCAGCAATGGGATTGATCATTTGTTTACCTGTATATTTGGGCGCTGAGCCCCCGATAGGTTCAAACATGGATACCCCATGCGGATTAATGTTACCGCCAGCAGCAATGCCCATTCCACCCTGGATCATGGCAGCTAAGTCGGTAATGATGTCACCAAACATATTGTCTGTTACGATAACATCAAACCACTCAGGATTTTTAACCATCCACATACAGATCGCATCCACGTGAGCATAATCGGTCTCAATGTCCGGGTATTCTTTGGCAACTTCGTAAAAGGTACGTTCCCATAAATCAAACGCATAGGTCAGCACATTGGTCTTGCCGCAAAGGGTGAGTTTCTTGTTTTTATTGCGTTTTTGACAAAAATCAAACGCATACCGGATACAACGTTCAACACCTTTTCGGGTATTGATTGATTCTTGAACAGCGACTTCATCAGGGGTACCTTTTTTAAGATTGCCACCAGCACCCGCATAAAGGCCTTCAGTGTTTTCGCGAACAACAACAAAATCAATATCTTTCGGCCCTTTATTTTTAATAGGCGTTTCAACACCTTCGTATAGTTTGACAGGACGAAGGTTAATGTATTGATCCAGTTCAAATCTGAGTTTCAGCAAGATGCCTTTTTCGAGAATGCCGGGTTGAACATCCGGATGACCGATCGCACCAAGATAGATTGTATCATAAGTGGATAATTGATTGATTGTGTCGTCAGAAAGAATTTCACCAGTTGCTTTATAGTGATCACCACCATTTTTAAAATACGTGAATTCACACTGAAACTGGCATTTTTCAGCCACATGTTTAACTACTTTAATGCCCTCGGCAACAACCTCGGGACCTGTGCCATCGCCAGGAATGACAGCAATTTTATAGGGTGCCATATGTTTGTCTCCAAATAAATTAATTATAAATAAGCCAGAATGGATGAACCAGATTTGACATGATCGCCCACCATTACATTTATTTGCGATTGCTTTGGCAAATAGACATCCAGACGTGATCCAAAACAGATCATCCCAAATCGCTGGCCTTTTTTTACAGTATCTCCCACCTGTACCTGACTGATAATTCGTCTGGCAATCAAGCCCGCTATCTGAACAACAGCCATTGATTGGCCATTTTTTAGTTTCACAATAATTGCATTTCTTTCATTGTTTTCAGATGCTTTGTCAAGGTTTGCCGAAACAAATTTGCCAGGATGATAGATAACATCAGTAACCTCACCCGAACAGGGAATACGATTGACATGTACATTAAATACTGTCATAAAAATACTGATCTTGATACATGGTTCTTCCAGATAGGGTGATGACTCAATGACCTCAGCCTTGATAATCTTACCATCAGCAGGTGAAATTACCGCATTTTCCTGATTCGGTGTGATTCTGTCCGGATCCCGAAAAAACATAATTATGCAAAAGGTGACAAGGATCATTGTTATTGTCAGAAAATGCATGCCTGACATGGCCAAGACCAGCGTCACAAAGGCGGATGCATAAATAAAAGGCAAACCCGGCCGAGCGACTGGAAAGGCCCAAATTGATGGTTGATCTGCCCAGTCAAATTGTCTGTTCATAAGTCCCCCACTTTTGGATATGCTGGAAAATATCGCTGAAATCGTTATTTTCAACACTACCAGATTGATTAAAACTGATAATATACCATCTATTTTATCAATTTGTCAAGAATGAACTTTAAAAAAAGATTTAATTATTTTCTTGCATGATTATTATTGTTAATAATCATAAGGCATGCTATTTTTTCATGTTAGAAACGTTCGGATTTGATCAACGTTTCGGCCATATGTGCAAATTTACGTTTATATTTACGTTCATTTGAACATTTTGAATTTTGAAATTATGTTCAAAAACCTTCCTTAATTACTCATAATAAGTCAGGTAATCAATGAAAGAACTGAATAACATCATAGCATGCGGAGAAAATTCAAAAGTAGAATTTAAAGCAGTTTCAGTATCACCAAAAGTTCTGGCTGAAGAAATCGTTGCTTTTTTAAATGTACGTGGCGGTATAATTTATATTGGCGTCGAGGATGATGGCACGATTTCAGGCATTGATATCAATAGAAAAGCAAGCCTTGAAGAAACTATTGTAAATGTTTGTCGAAACAATATTTTACCACCAATCATTCCAGATATTGAAATAGTGAAATGTGGAGATAAATGGATTGCAAAACTCATTATTGCAGAAGGACTGAGCAAGCCATATCAAACAATTGGTGGGAATTTATTTATTCGTGCCGGCTCATCGAAAAGGGTTTCATCGCGGGAGGAGTTGCTCAGATTATTTCAAAATTCGCTGGTGATTCATATCGATAATCATCCTGTACCAGGCACATCGTTGAATAATTTAGTTCTTGACAGACTCAAGCAGTTTTTTGA
>Ga0272440_1002719_pt1 | contig 13611 bp, 12 predicted proteins | sample SSMMMBAug17_FD_192440 | JGI IMG/M metagenome (GOLD analysis project Ga0272440, IMG submission 192440) | Marine sediment archaeal communities from Little Sippewissett salt marsh, Falmouth, MA, United States - SSM-MMB-Aug17 | ecosystem: Environmental > Aquatic > Marine > Wetlands > Sediment ...
ATTCAATTTATCGCCTTATTGCTTGACCTCGTGGACTACAATCAAAAAAACAGTAAGGCGTTTTTTGAAAGAACCCTTGAGGTGAAAGTAAATAACGATGTGCTAAAAGGAAATGTAGAGTGCATCGTCGCAAAGGGGAAAAGATCGCCCAAGACACCTTTTTTCTGTTTACACGAGTTTAAAAAGGAAATAGATTCATCAAACGACCCCCTTGGTCAGGTATTAATTGCTATGGTCGCAGCTCAAATGATTAATCAGGACTCTGAACCGGTTTATGGTGTTTATATTGTTGGAAGATTATGGCATTTTCTTGTTCTGCATGAAAAGAAGTATTGTTTAAATTTAGCACTGGATGCAACTAAAAAAAGTGATATTGAATCCATTTTTTTTATGCTGAAATATATCAAAAAGATTGCATGCAAAAGATAAAACAGAGTAGAAGGAAACAATTCTCTCATGTGGGACCAATCGATGCGGAATTGCAAACGATCAGGCCAATGCATTTGATGCCACTTTCGGTAAAATGATAAAGCTGAAAAAACGTATTTACCTTTTGACAAATACCATCGAATCTAATATATTGCAAGTATTTGCAAAAAGTGATCAGTGGTCATAACCCAAAAATAAATGACGTATTTATAGGAGCATTCACATGCCGCAATCCCAAGAAACATCAAGAGAAAAACCATTAATTCTGATGGTTGACGATGTTCCAAAAAACTTGCAGGTTTTAGGGAGTATTCTTGGTGCAAATCAATATCTGATTACACCGGCAATGAGTGGCGAACAGGCACTTGCCCGTGTTGAACAACTTATGCCGGATTTGATTTTGCTTGATGTCATGATGCCGGGGATTGATGGTTTTGAAACCTGTCGTCGCTTAAAAGCCAATCCAAAAACACAGGAAATTCCAGTCATTTTTCTCACTGCAAAAACAGAGACTGTCGATGTTGTTCAGGGGTTCAATGTTGGGGCTGTGGATTATGTCACCAAACCATTCCAGGCGGAAGAATTGCTCACTCGCGTTGCGACTCAAATGAGCTTGCGGCAAAAAACAATTGACTTAAAAGCGCTAAATGCTGAGCTGAAACAAAGCGAGGAAAAATACCGAGGATTGTTTGACAGCAGTGTTGATGCAATCCTCAGCATTGACACAGATTTTTGTATCAAGGATGCCAACCCTGGAGCGAAAAAATTATTAAGCGACTCCCTTGATAATCAATCGTTGACTGAATTTATTGGGATTGCACACTTAAACAAAATCAAAACAATTATTGAAAACCAGGTACAAATAATCGGTTACAGTGATGCCTTTGAAAGTGAATTGACCCAAAATAATTCCAAAACATCGGTTGAAATACGCTTGTGGCGATCGGATGAATCTGATAACAGTTTCTGGATGCTTATTCGAGATATCTCGGAACGAAAGGAAATGGAGCAGCTTCGTGAGGATGTTGACCGAATCATGCGGCATGATTTAAAAAATCCGCTGAGTGGCATTATCGGGCTGTCTGATATGTTAAAATTGATGGGTGATAATTTCTCGGAGGATCACAAAAGCTGGATTAAACAAATTAACCAAAGTGGTCGACAGGCCCTGGATATGATTGATCATTCTCTGGATATTTTTAAAATGGAACAGGGGACTTATGCGTTTTTCCCTGAGCCATGCAACTTGATACCCATCTTGAAAAAAATTGAAACAAATTTTTATCAACTGAGATGCGCTAAAAAAATTACCATTCAATTTTTTATTCACGATGCGCCGATCAATGATTCAGATATCTATGCTGTTCTGGGTGTAAAAAGATTGCTCGAATCACTTTTGGCCAATTTGATCAAAAACGCCATTGAGGCATCGCCTGACAATGAAAGCGTATCGGTCAATTTAATCAAAAACTCTGATAACCATAATATTGTAATCCATAATCAGGGGTGTATTCCTCAAGACCTTCAGAAACGTTTTTTTGAAAAGTACGCAACCAGCGGCAAAAAACATGGAACCGGTTTGGGTACATACAGTGCAAAGTTAATTGCGAAAACACATGGTGGTGATATCACTTTTCAGTCAAATGAACAGGAGGGTACATCTCTAATCGTTATTTTTCCCAAATCAGATCATGATACCATCCAGCAAGCGACACCAAAGTTGAATCATCAGAAACAGCCCAAAAGACCTGAGTTAAAAAAACAAATTCGCGTGCTTGTGGCAGATGACAGCCCCAATAACATGCTCATGATTGGCCACTATCTCGAACCCTTTCCCTGTGTTTTGGATCTGGCTGAAAATGGGCAGATATGCGTGGATTATTTTAAAGCAGGCCAGTATGATCTGGTCATGATTGATCTTCAAATGCCAGTATTGGATGGCATTGAAACTGTTCAAAAAATTCGTTCATTTGAAAAGGAAAATGCATGTACGCCTACACCTATTGTGGCGCTCAGTGCCGACACCGAAGAAGATGTCAGGCAGGCTTCCATTTCTGCCGGGTGTAACGATTTCATGCCCAAGCCTGTAACTGAAAAATCTGTGCAGGACATAATTCTTCTGTACTGCAAAGAGTGTTGAAGGAATAATTGAAAAATGAAATCCATATTAAAAAATGCTTAACTCAGTAATTAAACATAAAGCATATACGTACAAAATTGTTCATTTTCGTTTTTGAACAATTATTAAATGAGGGGATTTATTTTTCGAGAATTCCTAAGGAGAACCTTATGCCATATGGTCAATTTGAATCAGTAGAGCAGGTTGCAAGCATTTTTGATATTAAGGTAAAAGATGGTGCCATTATTAAAAGTAAAAGCATAGAAGTCTCTGAATTATTATTTAATCAAATCGAAAGAAGGCTATTAGACAGTTTAAGTTTTAGAAACGAGGCGACAATATGCAACAAAATTATTACGCCGATATTAAATATCGTTGCAGAAAATAATAAATCATTAAACGTTTGGATACAAGAACCTTTCAACGTAGATAAAGACAAAGGTTTGGTAGGAGAACCCGATTACTTAATAGCACCAGTTACCGATTATGGTGGAATGGGCATACCACCACTTTGTATTATTGAGGCCAAAAAGCAAGATTGGGATGAAGGTTGGACACAGGCTTTAGCCGAAATGTTTGCCGCTTCTATTAAAGGTGCCAGTATTTGCTATAGTGCTGTAACAACTGGAAAAATATGGCAATTTGGAAAACTGGAAGAGCGCTTGTTTATAAAAGATCCGAATCAGATTTCTGCAAATAGAGAACTACAAGTTGTATTTGATACCCTAAACTGGATATTTCGCGAAATTGCGAATTGAAAATGGAATTTAATTTTTTTAATTTAAACAAAATGCGTAGGTTTTATGAAAAACTATGTTTACATACAAATATTGACCCTGTTCATGTTTATAATTGTTTGCGCAATATCATTTGCATCAATTTCAAAAACAGAACATTTATTATATGTTGTTGAAATCAATGGGAAAAGCTATAAAGAAAAAATGGTGGTTCATCACACTCAGGATTTATTGAAATATGAAGCCTGTGGTGAATACACCGATCCAAGAATTTATGCACCAGGCGGCATGCACTGTTGGGATGTTGTCAGCAGTGAGGATGGACAACCGAGAATCGTAGATTATCAGGCCGGCCCGAACACGATGCGCATGACCTTTTCAGATGATGGTCTTTTTGAAATGCAGGGCTTTTGGGATGGCAAAAAATGTTATCAAAAGAGAGCATTTGAAGGTGATGTCTATGTTGAGGTCACGGGTTTGGTTCGTAACCTTGATCTCAGCAGAAAAAAGCCAGTCTGCTTTAACCTGGTTCGCATTACCCGGTTTCCCAAGCTTGAAACCCATAACCTGTTTTTACAGGTAATTGATAATGCTGTGATTGATGTTCCAGCCGGTCGATTTGAGTGTAAAAAAGTAATGATGTCTCTTAAGGGCTACAAAGGTTTTTTTTTTAAAGCCTATTTCTATGTAACAACCGATGATCGCCAGTTTATTGTTCGGGTTGACAACATCCCCATTGGCGGATCAACAGAATTGATTGAGGTTTCATTTTAATGAAAACCAAATTATATGTGTATATTTTGCTTTGTGCCAGCTTTGCCGCTTTATTTCAGGCATGCGAAAAACAAAGCGCGGATACTGAAAATATTGTCTATCGTCTGAAATGGCTGATGAACTCAGGCGCTGCCGGAAGCTTGTTTGCCAATGCCAATGGATATTTTCATGAGCAGGGGTTAAAAGTCACCATTCGTCCGGGCGGTGTTGAACATAATGCAATCACAGAGTTGGAAATGGGGCGTGCTCAATTTGGTGTGGCTTCAGGAGATCAAATTATTCGAGCCCTGGAAAAAGGCGCTCCAATATGTGTGATTGCCCAATTGTTTCAAAAAAGTCCTTTGTGTTGGATGTACTACAAAAACAGGCATCCATTCCATTCTTTACAAGATCTCAAAGGCAAAACCATTGGCATTACATTTGGCAATGAGGATGAAACAATTATGCGGGCCCTCTTGAAAAAAGCGGGGCTGAAACCTGAAAAAGATGTCAGTTTCTATAGTGTCCGATATGATTATACGCCATTTTATACCGGAAAGGTGGATTTGTGGCCGGTATATCGAAACTCAAATGGTGTGATTATCCAGGAAAAATTAAAATCTGCCAATGAAACAATCGGCTTTTTTTCACCCCATGATCATGATATTGCCTTTGTTGGCAATTCAGTTATTAGTACGCAAAAAATGATTTCTGAAAACCCCAGTCGAGTCAAAAAATTTTGTAAAGCTTTGTTGAAGGGGTGGCAGGCGGTCTTGTCTGAAAAAAATCGCGATCAGGCTGTTTCGATCATTCAAGGTTTTGATAAAGGCACGAAAAAGCATCTTATTGTCAAGCAAATGACTTCATCTCGGGCATTGATGATCCCTGAAAACAATCAGCCCGTGGGAATAATCAATCCGTCTGTCTGGAAACAGACAGAACACTGTTTGCTGGAACAAAATATTATAAAAAAACCAGTTTTAAACCAAACCAATAACGTTTTTTTTTATGGAGGAACCAATGAATAAAATTTATACCCTACTCATTTTACTGATATTTATTTTGTGTGGATGTTTACCGGATGTCCCCATCATTCCTTGCATATAATCATTGGCTGTGGCATCTCGCAAATCACTGACAGGCACAGAAGATCTGGCAGATTTTTACAATTCGTCTTTATCAACGTATCAACCTGTGATCGATAAATACCCCATGCGGATTCATCCTTTCGTGTCTGGTTTAATCTCCCACGACCCTGATGGCCCGATTGCCAGGCAGTTTATTCCGGATATGCAAGAGCTTTCCGATGAATTGGGCTCTGATGATCCCCTGGCAGAAAACAGACAATCGCCAGTTAAGCAGATCGTCCATCGATACCCGGATCGGGTGGTTTTTATGGTTTCTAACACCTGCCCATCATTTTGTCGATTTTGTATGCGAAAACGTTTTGTCGGCAAGCAACCGCAGGTGACGCAATCGGATATTCAAGATGGCCTGGCCTATATTGCCAGAACCCCACAGATCCATGAGGTCATATTGTCTGGCGGCGAGCCATTCATGCAGAGCAATGCGTGCCTATTGGATACCATGGCACAATTGAAACAAATGACTCATGTGAATGTTATCAGAATTCATACACGAGTGCCTTTCCTGATGCCTGAACGTTTGACCGCTGATTTAATTGAAAAACTTCGGAAATATCATCCGGTTTATATTAATGTACATGTCAATCATGCATCAGAAATAACACCAGATGCCTGTCGGATGATTACGCAAATGGCAGATGCCGGCTTTCCATTAGGTTCTCAGACAGTATTGCTCAAGGGGGTCAACGACTGCCCGGAAACAATGCTTGAGTTGATGAAAGCATTGTTACCCTTGCGGATTCGACCCTATTATATTCATCACCTGGATGATACACAGGGCACCCGACATTTTCAAACCGATATTGAAACAGGTCTTAATATCATGAAATGCCTCCGCGGTCAGATATCAGGCATGGCGGTTCCGCAATTTATGATTGATCTGCCAAATGGGGGCGGAAAAATTCCCATGCTGCCAGACTATGTTAAGGCGCGCACACCGGTTTCATGGTTGTTTTGGAATTATGCCGGCAAGCTGTTTGAATGGAAGCGTCCAGGCAAAAAAAAATAGCGGTATCACTGTTTTTGATTGACTTCCAGATTTTCATATGTTAAGGATGCCCGTCAAAAAGCGCATCTAAAAAAGGTAAACAATGAGTGAAAGTACACGACAATTTTTAAAAGATATTACGTATTATAGCAGTCTGGGGTTTTCAATTGCACTGTCTGTTTTTATTGGATTATTTTTGGGGATTTTTTTGGATAATGTATTGGGACTGACACCCATTTGTACCTTGGTCGGTTTAGGACTGGGAATTGCAGCCGGATTTCGCAATATCTATCTGGCCATGAAAAAAAGTCAAAATTTATAATTTTAGGATAATAAAAGCGTGTGGATACACAAAAACGCATTTTAAAATTTGTAGTGATCGCCAATTGGGTTATATTTGTCATTGTAACCATTGGTGGATTTACGCTGATGTCTCACTTATTTGCAATGGGAATACTCGCTGGCGGCCTGATTGTCACAGTAAATTTTCATTTACTCTGGCGAACACTGGCAAAGGCGTTTCAACCGGAGCGACTGGTTAGTCATCATGTGGTCATTGCAAAGTATTATATGCGTTTTTTTGTTAGCGCCATTATATTAATGATCCTGATATCTCAACACTGGGTTGATCCATTGGGATTGTTCGTGGGATTGTCCATAGTCGTGACCAGTATAATGCTGGCAACAATTTGTGAATTTAAAAAAATTATATTTAAGGAGGCAATATAAGTGGAGCATCCATATCTTATCTTTGGTGATTTAATCAATCTTGGACATTTTGGTCATCAATACCCACATGTGGTTTACTCATGGGTGGTCATGGCGATTCTGGTTGTTTTATCTTACCTGGGCGCCAAAAGTATTCAAATGATTCCCTCTCAGGGTCAAAATGTATTAGAAGCCCTTGTTGGTGGCATTGAGGATTTTATGATTGGTGTCACTGGTGAGGAAGGTCGATGGCTATTCCCATTGGCAGCAACTATTTTTCTTTACATTTTCGTCTGTAATCTGGTGGGCCTGATCCCAGGCTTTTTCCCACCAACAGCCAGTTTGAATACAACTCTGTCCTGTGCATTGGTTGTCGTTGTATTAACCCACATCATTGGCGTGATGTATCATGGGGTCTCATATATCAAACATTTTATGGGACCGGTATGGTGGATGATTCCAATCATTTTCCCTATTGAAATCATCGGCCATGTGGCAAGAATTTTGTCCCTGTCATTTCGTTTGTTCGGAAATATGATGGGACACGAACTCGTACTGGCCATTTTGTTTGGATTGGCCGGCGCTTTCTTTGCACCGCTACCTATCATGGCATTGGGTATATTTGTAGCGTTGGTTCAGGCATTTGTATTTTTCTTGCTGACCATCATGTATTTTTCAGGTGCAATGGAGCATGCTCATTAAGATTTACTGATCCCTGAAATTGATAAACAGGGTGTGTAATAAGTATTTTTCCTGCCAACTTTTGGCAGGTTGAAGAAGCCATAAGTTTAATTTTATTTTTTTTAAGGAGGAATCTTTTCATGGAAACAGCAGCATTATCATTTTTTGTCGCTTGTGTAACAGCAGCCGGTTTTGGCATTGCAATCGCAGCTTTTGGTTGTGGAATTGGACAGGGCCTTGGCCTGAAATCAGCCGTTGAAGGTATCGCACGCAACCCTGAATCATCAGGTAAAGTGACAGTGACCATGTTGATCGGTCTGGCAATGATCGAATCTCTGTGTATTTATGCATTGGTTATTTCATTGATTCTGATCTATGCAACACCAATGGCAGAAACTGTAACTAAATTGCTCGCTCACTAATAATAATCGCGACAGTTTTTGTTTTCTAATAAAAAGGGTTATGGATTTATGCCATAACCCTTTTTTTGTCTATCTATAGGATTTTCCCAAGAAGTCGGACATTTTCTTAGCCCCGATAGGGGCGAAATCTTTGTAGACTGGGGCGTTAGCCCCTGGTCATTGACTAGTCAATTTTTTAAGCCCCGATAAGGGCGACATATTTATTTATAACCAATCAACAATATTTATGTCGCCCCTATCGGGGCTAAGAAGCTGACTTGGTCAATGACCTGGGGCTAACGCCCCAGTCTACAAAGATTCCGCCCCTATCGGGGCTAAGAAAAAAGTGTGGACTTATTTTTCAGGAACTTCTTATGGGCCCAGATACATTCCCACGCAAATCGTGGGAATGAGAGGGTAATAAACATGCCATGAAAAATCATAATTGAACGTTAATAAGAATATTTTGAATAGACATTCAAAAAAAGAGGCATTTATGAGACGATTTCATTCCTATGGTCCAATTAATGGAAAAAAACATTTTTTCGTTAACCGAGACGAATTGATAAAAAAATGCACAGATCAATTAACAGATGATTTAGATACAGGTGGGCATTATTACACAATCTGGTCGCCCAGGCAAACTGGTAAAACATGGATAATTCGCCAATGTGTTGAAAAAATACAAAAACAATATGGAGATGCATTCACTGTTAAAGATTTGTCAATGCAATCCTTTGCTCTTAAAAATGACGATAAAGATGTTAATGACGTATTTTTCAGCACATGGCGGAATGCAATCAAAAGCAAATTCAATCTGGATTTGGGAGAGATAAATGCATGGCAAGATTGGTTAACTTTGTTTGAGAAAAACAGTGGTTTATTGAAAAAGCCATTGATATTATTGATTGATGAATTTGATAAACTCCCCGCCACCATCATCGACAATGTGGTTTCCATGTTCAGGCATATATATTTGAGTCGTGATGAATATATGCTTCATGGACTGGCATTGGTTGGTGTGAGAGCTGTGCTGGGCGTTGATTCAAAAAAAGGATCGCCATTCAATGTGCAACGATCGGTTCATATTCCCAATTTAACCCTTGAAGAAGTTCAGAAAATGTTTGATGATTATCAAAATGAAAGTGGCCAAATGGTTGATCCGGATGTTGTTCAACTACTGTATAAATGCACCAATGGTCAACCCGGACTGATCGGCTGGTTTGGTGAGCTCTTGACAGAAAAATATAATCCAAATCCCACAAAAACAATCGATATCAAACAATGGAAAAAAATATATAAACGCTCAATCAATATTGAACATAACAACACCCTGCAAAATATGATCATTAAGGCCAAAAATGAATATAAAGAATATATATTTCAGTTATTTAAAGAATCAAACATTACGTTTACCTTTTCAGCGAGCTGGTGCAACTATATGTATATGAATGGTTTGATCAGCTATACTGAAATTGAAACAGAGGATGATATCAACCATATTTGTCGTTTTTCATCTCCATATGTTCAGGATATTTTATATACTGTATTTGTCAAAGAAATACAGACCCGTCATAATCGAAATATTCTTCCTTTGGACCCAACAGATTGTCTGGAAGATGTTTTTCAAGATTCCTCATTGAATATGCCTGTATTATTGAAACGATACAACGATTTTCTTAAACGATTAAAAGATAGTGGAAAAAATCCCTGGGATGATCAACCCCGAAGAAAAACCGATTATCATCTTACTGAAGCTGTTGGACATTTTCATCTATATTTTTGGCTAAAAATGGTTTTAGATGATATATGCACCATTGTTCCTGAATTTCCCACCGGCAATGGAAAGGTTGATCTTCACATTAAATGTGATCAGAACAAAAAAGCTTTGATTGAGGTCAAAAGCTTCGTCAGTCAATTAAAAGTAAAAAAAGCGATGATTCAGGCATCGGAATATGCTGCAGATACGTCATATTCAGAAATAACAATTGCCATGTTTGCACCATTTAATGATGAAAATGTTTTGAATCAAATCTCTACTTCACAAACCATCAATAATATCAATGTCAATGTGGTGGCTATTGGACAAGGATGATGAGAAGTTTGGACGCAAAAGATTAATTTAGGAAAAAAATTATGAAAAAAGGATTGCTAATTGTTAACACAGGTGATGGTAAAGGGAAAACTACTGCCGCATTGGGCCAGGCATTTCGTGCGATGGGCTATAATTACAAGGTTTGTGTAATTCAGTTTATCAAAGGCACCTGGAAATATGGAGAACTTTTTTCAAAGGAGCGATTTGGCGAACTTTTAGATTTTCATGTGATGGGTAAAGGGTTTACATATCAATCAGATAATCTGGAAGAAGATCAAAAAATTGCACGCGAAGGCTGGGAAATTGCCAAAGCAGCTTTGCTTTCTGATCAGTATTTCATGGTTATTCTGGATGAATTAACCTATTTACTGAACTACAAATTTATCGATACCCATGAGGTTATTACCTGTCTTGAACAACGAAGAAATGGACTCCATGTGATTATTACCGGACGTGGTGCGCCCAAAGAAATTATTGATATTGCCGATCTGGTTACCGAAATGCAAGTGATCAAACATCCTTTTAAGCAGGGCGTTAAAGCACAGAAAGGGATTGAATTTTGAATCATCCGGATGAAATACTTTGTCCACTTTGTGGAAAACCCAATCGCTGTGGAGAAAAAGCAGTAATTGATGGAATCACACAAGAAAAATGCTGGTGTGCTTACGAAGTTTTTCCCAAAGAATTAATTGCGCTAGTTCCCAAGGAAAAGCAAAGAAAGGCATGTATTTGTCAAAATTGCCTGAACCGATTCAAACAGGAAAGATCAGGCAAATTTCGTCTCCAACCCTAATCCAAACGATAATTCGGTGCTTCCTTGGTAATAATTACGTCATGCACATGACTTTCACGAAGACCTGAAGCTGTAATCTTAATAAATGTGGCATTTTTATGAAGTTCCTTGATTGTTGCACTCCCCAGATAACCCATTCCGGATTTCAAGCCACCAACCAGTTGATGAACCGATCCAGCCAGGGTACCTTTGTAAGGTACTCTCCCAACAATCCCCTCTGGAACCAGTTTATCACTTTCTTCTACATGTTCCTGGTGATATCGATCTTTGGTTCGCTCTTTCATGGCCTCAATAGAACCCATTCCCCGATAAACTTTATAACTTCGGCCCTGAAAAATAATCATCTCACCCGGACTTTCATCGGTTCCAGCAAAAAGTCCGCCAATCATTACAGAATGTGCACCGGCACCAATAGCTTTAACTACATCACCGGAATATTTGATTCCGCCATCGGCAATACTCGGAATGTTATTTTTTTCACAGACGGATCGACAATTGCTAATTGCTGTAACTTGTGGCACCCCAATGCCAGCGACAATTCGTGTTGTACAAATGGAGCCAGGGCCGATGCCAATTTTGATACAATCCGCGCCTGCTTCAATAAGCGTTCTCGCACCTTCCTCTGTTGCCACGTTGCCAGCAATCAATTGCATATCTGGATGATTACTTTTTAATATACGAACAGCTTCAATGACATTTTTAGAGTGGCCATGGGCAGCATCAATGACAATGACATCGGCATGGACATTCAACAATGACTGGGTTCGCTCTTCCATATCGTCGCCAACTCCGACCGCAGCGCCTACTCTCAAACGTCCCATGTCATCCTTGCAGGCATTTGGATATTTTTTAATTTTTTCGATATCCTTGATTGTAATCATACCAACAAGACGATCTTCCTTGTCAACAACCAGCAGCTTTTCAATGCGATGCTCATGCAGCAATTGCTTTGATTCCTCCAGAGTAATGCCCTCAGGAACAGTCACCAGATTCTTTTTCGTCATGACCTCTGAAACCGGTGTATCTAAATTGGTTTCAAATCTGAGATCACGATTGGTAACAATTCCCAGTAAAAGTTTTCCCTGGGTTACTGGCACACCAGACACGCTGAATTGCTGCATCAGTTTTAAGACATCACGAACCGGTTTTTCCGGATGAATGGTAATGGGGTTAATAATCATTCCACTTTCAGATTTCTTGACACGTTCCACCTGTCTGACCTGACGTTCAATACTCATATTCCGATGAATAAAACCGAGGCCGCCCTGACGAGCCAGTTGAATTGCGACTTCGTATTCAGTTACTGTATCCATTGCAGCAGAAACAATTGGAATGTTCAATTGGATACATTGCGTTAATTGTGTCCGCGTATCGACATCTTTGGGTAAAATATCTGATCGACAAGGGATCAATAATACATCATCAAAAGATAATCCTTCACCGATCATGTTTGGGATTGTCATGCCTGACCTCCATTTAAATTGTTGAGTATTTGCATTCAGTTTTTTCCTTTTAATCAGATTTAACCGGTTCTTCTTTATCTGGCTTTACAGAAGCTTTGTTTTTTACGTCAGTCTCTTTGGCTTTCATGTGCTCATTTGTCGTGTTTTCCTTTCCATTACTTTGTTGGGCTTGATGATTCGTCGTCGAATTTTTCTTAGCGGTAGGATTTTCGGTTATTTTGGGTTCAGTCTTTGATTTTTCCTGAGTTTTTTTCTCAGCTTTCGCTTTTTTGGCAGCCGCAGCTTTTTGTTTGGCCTGTGCTTTTTGTTGCTTTATGGATTGCCTTACCTTTGCGATAATTAACTTCATTTGTTTATGATCTTTGATGTCAGGATCATATTCCAACGCTTTTTCAAAATGATTTGCACCTTCCGCCTGTTTTTTCAAATATTGATATAGAACAACACCGAGGTTTTTATGGGCCATGGCCCATTTGGGTCGAATTTCAAGTGCTTTAGTAAACGCATCGCGTGCTTCCTCATACAGTTTTTTATTCAATGCAACAATACCAACATTGAAATGGATTACAGGATTGGTTGGGTCAAAAGTCGCAGCCAGTCGAAACGATTGAAGTGCCTTATCCAGCTTCTTTTGTTTCATGTAAATATTGGCGACATTGTTATGCACCTTTGCATAGTCTGGCTTAATATTAATGACTTTTTGATAAGTTTTCAAAGCATTTTCATAGTCACTCACATTTCCATATGCAACGCCTAAATTTAACATCGCATTCATATGATAGGGATAGACTTCAATTACTTTATTCAAGGCATCAATTCCATTTTTGGCATTACCAGATTCAATATATGCTCGTCCCATGTAAGACATTATTTTTCTGCGATGTGGATTGAGCGCAATGGCTGTTTTGGCCTCACGAATGACACCATGCCACATTTTGGCTTTTTCTGCAGATGTAATCCGAAGATAATAGCGATCACATTCCAACCATTTTTTTTCTAGTCCATACAGTTGTGTGGTAACAATAAAAAAGAAAAACATCAGTATCAATGAAAATGTCGGAGAAAACGGGATATAACGTGGTTTGGTATATTCCACGTAGAAATAGCCAATGACTGCCAGGTAAATCATCAAGAGCAAAGGCGGCAAAGCACGTTGAAAAGGAAAGCTGAAAAATGCATTCATTAAAAGACCGGCCATACAGACAGAAATTCCCATAATTAGAAAACGATTTTCTTTTTCATATTCCAGAATTCTCTTGATCATATAAATGGTACCGATTGCAGCGACCAGTAAAAAGA
>Ga0272440_1002720_pt1 | contig 13609 bp, 14 predicted proteins | sample SSMMMBAug17_FD_192440 | JGI IMG/M metagenome (GOLD analysis project Ga0272440, IMG submission 192440) | Marine sediment archaeal communities from Little Sippewissett salt marsh, Falmouth, MA, United States - SSM-MMB-Aug17 | ecosystem: Environmental > Aquatic > Marine > Wetlands > Sediment ...
ATCTCTTTGAAATCTTCTTCTGTCTTGACCAGCTTATAATTGTTTCTGTTAAGTATCTTTATTTCTTTATCATCTTTATTTATATAATTAACAAACTTCTTGATAGCCTTATTGAAGTAATTAATATCCATAGAACGATTGCCTACGAATTTATCCACATCATAAATACATCCAATAGGGGGATGGCCTTCTCTTCTTGGAAGAATCCTTCCAAACATTCTAAAAGAACTTACTCTATTATCATAATCATAAGTAAGATAATTAATCACCTCATCACCTACCGCTATGATAAATTCAGGATCAAAATCTTTTAGTTCTTTATTAATGTAGCAAGAACAAGAATCAATAACAGATTTGGTAAGAATCTTATCAGGTTTCACTGAACATCTTACAAGATTGAATATCTTACAATCCTCTAACATGTTAATACCTGAAAGCCCTAGTCCTCTTAGAAAGATTCTGTACTGGCTATCATTGTAAGGTTCAGAATAGTCCATTGATGGTTTCTCAAAGATGATAGCTATCTTCTTCTTACCCTTTCCAACAGTCTTAACATTAGACTGTGCTATCTTACCTTTAAGTGAACAATTTGAGCATCCTAAAACTTTCCTAGGTCGCTTAAAATTATAATCTTCTAAATTAAATAAAGAATCCATAATACCTACTTAGTCACATAATGAATATTAGTGCATACAGAGTAATTAGCATATGGGGCTATATCTTCTTTTTTACATGGCTGAAACTTATTAGTATCCTCATCAAAGATTGAAGTAATTTCATTTCCATCACTATCTACTTCAACCTTCCATACATCAGACCATAACTCACCCTCATGTTCCCATATTACAATAAACTGTCCCGATAATGGCATCTCGTTTTGTATTTCCATCACTGTCTCCTTATCTTATAATTAAAATTCATCCTTATATGGTCTAAACTCATACAACGCACATCCATAACAAGTACATTCCTTAATTTCAGTTGTGTTCCATCCTACACATTCCATACAATGGGCTTTGATTGCATTTGATGGCGAGCCATTGCCGAGGGTAGCTTTGAGATAAGCACGTATACGTGATTCGGGCATATTTTCTACTCTATCTCTAACTTGTTTGCGTTTTTCAGGTGAAAGCCTCTCCAACGTCTTTTCCACGACATCTTTAACATCTGTCCGTTTTCTAGCCATAAATAATTCTCCTTTACAATAGTAATGTTAGTATCGTAATACTAAAAAAGAATAAAAAATTTGAAAATTTTTATGGAGAGGGTAGGTTCATGATAGGAAAAGGTAGCTTTAGAATCACTGAATTATATCAGTATAGACCCATCTTTAATAGGGCTGGTAAATCCTTATAGGCAACTGTTGTGATGAAAGTATTGATTCTGTCCTTGTGTTTTTCTCTGAATAATCCTAATTATCTCAAAAAACCTTCCATCCTGTTTGCTTATAAGCTTAAGCCCCATCTTTTTAAATCATAACAAGCCTCGTATAAAAATCCAAGCATAACTTTCCAGCACCCTTAAAAAGGGATTAAAAGATAGAGGCAAGGGAACTTCAAGGCAAAAACCCCTTTCAGATGGTGAGGAAAGGAGGGCTGGTTGCGTCCAGCGTAACATTAACGCCAAAGTTCAGACCGTTTTTCGAGTCATTGTGACACAGGCTAACGCTCTTGTAAACCTAGTTATGACCATGCTACCTATTCAGTTTTAATTACAGCATGTGGATGGGAACTCAAATTCTCCCATCTATAACAATAATAGTCCTACAGATAAGAATACACCAAACAATAAAAAAATTTTGGAGTTTTCTGGTTTTCTCTTATCTTGTTTCCTATAATGATAGTAACAATACTATAAATTTTTGCAATTTATTTTTAATTTTTCTTGACTTTATTAAATTTATGGATATAATATATAATATCAATTTACCGGGGTGATGGAATGGCAGACATGGTGGCTTTAAAAGCCACTGCCCTTAAGGGCGTGAGGGTTCGACTCCCTCCCCCGGTATTAGGAGAACTATATGAAAATAAAACTAGATATAGATATTAGTAATGAGGATTACAGCAAATTAATCGCCGGTAAATCTATAGAATGTACATGTAATCTTAATATGGAACAGTCTAAAGAAAAGCAAGCAGTATTGTGTAACCCATCAGAGGTGGATGATATAATAGATCACTGGAACAACCATGAGGTCATCAACCTACCACATATAGTACGTGAGCGTAAACATGCTAAGTATATTAAGCATTCAGCTCCCTATGATAAGAAAATTTTTGATAAAGCTCTATCTAAATTTTCAAAAGATGAGATCATAGAAAAGATGGACAAGTATCTATCAAGATGTGCTAATGGTGATCACGTATTTGATGGACGTAACATAGGTTATGGTAATGTTACTGGTTTTCTTAAAGGTATCTCATCAACCAAACAATTGTGGTGGGAAGGTGAAGACATGCCTGCCATTAAAGATGAAGACCCTGAAGGTACGCTACATATAGCGGATTGCTTCGCTAAATATTTCTTAAAACGTAAAACTTTTGGTTTAGAAGAAGGTACAAGGTCTCATAAAACTTTTATCGAGGCCAACAAAATCATCACCCGTACATATAATAAAGTACCACAACATATTGATTTAACTAAAGATAAATATTTGAAACATCTATTCAAATGTATTGAAGATAAATTTGATGAGGTTTTCCCCGGTCATCTTATAAGTGATACTGTATGGAAGGTCATGTTTCCTAAATATATTAACGATAACATACTTTAAGGATCGGATATGAACCTGAAAAAGATTGACATATTAAGACTTCTTAAAGATAATAATATCAATAACTATATGTATAGTGATGATATTGTCCAAGTTAATTGCCCTTTCTGCCGGTCAAAATCTACTGGTGAAAAGGATGATAAGTACCATATGGGCATATTTTGTGAGTCCAATAAGTATAGTTGTCTAAGATGCAAAAAGAAGGGTTCATTTGATCACTTCTTCTATGTTGTTACTGGTAAAGCACTTAGCAAAGAAAAAGGATATCAGAATATTGAGGAAAACTTGACCAATGAAATAAAGAATAGACTCAAACCCAAGCAAAATAAAAAGGTAAATAAAAACCAATCCATAGAGATACCCGGTATGCCTATTAATCAGGAACTTATTGATGAAACTCCATTGTTGGCTAATTTCATTAATAAACGTAAATTCACAATTGAAACTCTCAACAGGTATGATGCCCGTTTTGGTGGTCTGATGGGAAAATGGGCAAAAAGAATGATTTTACCGATTTATGATGATGCAAAACCTGTATTCTTTCAAGCAAGGGACATGACAAATAAGATGAAGAATAAGTATGATGCACCTACAGGAAGTTTAGGTGATTACTTATATTATATACGTAATAACAGTGAAAAAACGCTGTGGGTGACTGAAGGTATATTTGATAGCTGGAGATTACCACATAATGTTGTGGCTACCTTCGGTTTAGGAATGTCAACAAAACAAAAAATAAAATTACTTGACTTAAAGAAGAGACATGACTATAATTATATTGTAGTAGCTTATGATTATAAAGCTGAGGGACATTCACTTAAGCTTAAATATGAGCTTTCTACTTTTTTTGATAAATGTGGTGTAGTATTCTTACCATCAGGCCAAGACCCTGATACGTTAGGTGAAGAAATAAATAAACTAAAGGTGATATGGTGATAAAATGTCAAAAGAAATCAATGAGAGATACAACAAGTCATTAACTCCAGCCTACAGAGAAGGATGGGATAGGATATGGGGTAAAAAAGCTGTATGTGTGAATAAAGATTGTCCATTAAAAGATAAATGTAAGACTTTTCATTTAAAATTTAACAAAGATGTTAATTTCATATCCTACGAATATAAAGATGGCTGTGATTTTTATGAGGAAATAGATGTCTAATTTAACTAAGCATGTGCAAAATAGTATCGTTTATCTTCTAGTCACTGATACAGACTTTTGTAAAATAGCGGCATCACAAATACCGCTGGAAGTATTTACATCAGAAGTAGTTAGGAAAATAGCTGAAATATGTGTGAACTATTTTAATGACTACAAAGAAGCTCCATGTAAACACTTCAACGATATATTGTTGAATAATATCAGTGATTATGCCCCAGAGAAAAAAGAACTATATTTAGAATATCTTACTACACTAAATGAATTGGATGAACCTAATAAAGAATATATAATCAATAGACTTAACCCTTTTATTCGTCATGCTATATATGAAAAGGGTCTATTGGATATAGCGGATTGTATCTCTGAGGGTGACTACAACAGTGCTGATATCTTTATGCACAATATGTTGAATACAGGTATAAAAAAGCCAGAGGATGACTTCTTTTATCTTGAGAACTATGATGGTGTTTATCAAAGAGAAGATGAAGAAATATACGATATGAAAACAGGGATAGATGCCCTTGATTATCTTATTGGTGGTTATAAAAAGAAACAATTGATAGTAAAGATTGGTGGTTACAAAGGTTATAAAACATTCTCATTGCTACATGACGCTGTTCAAGCTCTCAAGCAAGGTAAGAATGTTATATTCTTCTCCCATGAGGTGACCAAAGAGGAAATTGAATTAAGACTTGATATGATGATCTCAAGCCGTTCTTCACGCCGGATAGGTGATATAGAAACTGTTCCATATTATGATGTCACCACAGATAAGATGCTTACAAGAGATTTTGAGAGGCGTAGTGTTTACGAAAAAGAACCAGTAATCAAAGCAAGAAAAGCTTTAGGTAGAATGGGTGGAAGGTTCATTATTAAAAAGTATCCTATGGGTACTTGCTCTTTACAAGAAATGGAAGCCTATTTGAATTATCTTGAAGATTTTCATGGGTTTACACCTGATCTTATTATAACTGATTATGTAGAGATTATGGATATTAGTAATCTGGCTAATGATTCACGTGATAGAATAAATCAGGCTTATATAAGATTAAAAGGTATGGCCGATGAACGTAATAGTATAGTAATGACAGCTAGTCAGGTTACTACAGCGGTTTTACAACGTGAAAAGATAACAATGAGGGATTTAGCTGAGGATAGAAGAAAATCAGGTAATGTTGATCTTGCTATAGCCATTTCTTCAAACTCAGAGAAGGATCGTAACCATATAGGCCGATTATCAATTGTAGCAGGTCGATCTGTTGAGGATGGTACTTCTTGTAGTTTTTCACATTGTATTCCTTGTGGGCAATTCCATGTTTCGAGCTGGTTAAACCATAATCATGATGAGGAGTTCTTAGATACGTTTTCAGACAGTTTACAAGACTAATTTTAACCCCTCAAAAATGGTCGAGGGAAGCGTTTTTGAGACCTGAGAGCGACGAAAACAATAAAAAGGTACTAAGACATGGATAGAGGGAGATCGCCTCTTAGAAAATGCACCAATGAGCCTAAAATATGAATTATACTAATGAAGAATATAAAGAGATTTTCAGTGATTTAGAGTTCCCCATTGAACCATTGAATCAGCAATATAAAGCCCTTTTATGGTCTGTAGACAAATCAAGAGTGCTTTTTTACTGTGGTGTAGGTACAGGAAAGACACTTTCTGGCCTATTTACTCATTATTTGTGGGGAACCAAGAAGATTATGGTGGTATGCCCTTCTTCTGTTGTAAGGTCATGGAAAGAAGAAATCGAGACTAACACAGATTTAAGTTATGTAGTGGTAAAGCATTATGATAAAATGAAGCGTAGAAAGCTCATGGAAAAGAAGGCTGATGTATATATAATCAATTATGAGGGTCTTCAGGCTTTGTATGCCAAGAAGGGAAGAGACTCAAAAGGTAAAGTCCCTTCAAAAACCTTATTAAAAGATTTTGATTGTGATGGATTGATATTAGATGAAATACATGTATTAGGTGATAAAGATTCCCTACAATCAGCTATATGTAAAAGTTTATCCATAAGGGCCAAGACTGTGATAGGGTTGACTGGTACAATTTATAATTTACAACATATGTGGAATATATTTTATGTATTGAATCAGGGTAAGACTTTAGGCAGAAATTTTTACATGTACAGGAATAAGTATTTTAATAAGTATGGATTTGAATGGAAGCTTAGAAAGAATGGTGATAAGAAGATATTAGAAGCCATCAGTGAGGATACATTAAGGATAAAGAGAAGTGATTGTTTAGATTTACCAGAATTAACTTATATGCCATTAATGTTACAGAAAACTAATGAACAATTACAAGCTGAGAGGGCTCTTATATTAGGGCAGGAGATACAAGGTTTCCACGTTGGTGAGGATTATGAGCCAACAATGAAGCAACGTCAATTAGCAGGTGGTTTTATTTACAATGATAAGAAGGAAGTATTGAGGATAAAGAACAATAAAATCAATGAGGTTAAAAGAATCATAACAGATTGGGATGATAAGATATTGATCTTTCATCAGTTTATTGAAGAGGGTGTTATCATTGAAGATGTATGCAGAGAGTTGGGGGTAGGATTTGTAACAATGAGATCGGATACAGAAGATAAGGATGAGTCATATAGAGCCTTTACTAATGATGACAATTGTAGAATCTGCATAGCTCATCCTAAATCAGCTGGTGTTGGATTAAATTTCCAACATGCTTGCTCGGCTATATTGTATTATTCTTCTAATGGGTCTCAATTAACCAGAGACCAGACTTTAGGTAGAATACATCGAAAAGGACAGACTAAAGGTTGTATAGTATGGGAACTTATTCTAGAAGACTCAGCAGATGAAAGAGCTGAGATATCGAGAATAAATCAAACAAATTTTAAGGAAGAGATGGATAAGTATTTAACTCAATTACAGGAGAAGTATAAATGAAAAAGTTTTATGTTAGAAAACTGAAGGATGAGCTTTATTGGGATGGTGTAGATTTCGTTAAAAAGTCTAAAGCCAAAAAGTATACTAGTGCGGAAAGGGCCGTTAAGGTACGTGATAAGATAATTGATAGGTATAAGGCAAATTACGATAAAGATATAAAATTGGAAGTTGTCTCTTTTACAACCATCAATAAGAAATAGGAAGGATGAACATGATAAGTGATAAAGATGTGAGAGGTATCATTAATTGCTATGCTAACAAATTCATCATCAAGTTCCCCCAGAATTCAATATATGATAAGGATGATCTAGTAAGTGAGGGTTATATTATCTATTATAATGTTTCGGAGAAGTTTGATAAAAGTAAGAGAGTTAGTTTCACCACATTCTTTATCACTTGTCTCATCCGTAGGTATGTAAAATTATTAAACAATGCGTATAAAAAACAGACAACACCAATTGAAAGTGATTGGGAACCTGTTAAGGATGAAGAGGTGATGGATAAAGTTTTATCTGAAGACACTGAACAAGTTTTCAATTTCATTAATTCTGGGCAAATGCCAGAGATAAGAGGTTGCAAAAAAAGAAGAGAGTTCATCCGTAAAAAACTTGGAATGAACTCTCTTAAATTTCAGAAAGTTTGCAATGAAATTAAAAAGGTGTATGATTAGTTTGAAGTTTTCATTTTGTAAACAGTGATCGTTACACCTTTACCATCATCATTTGAAGACACTACCGAATCACTTACATTTTCTATGGCAAACTTTCTGTCAACGCCCATCCTAATGTTAGTGGTATCGTTAATACCACTGGATGAATAAATAGTGACATCGCTTATTCTTTCATAAAGGTCTCTAATATAACCCCCATCATAAACTAAATCGCTATTTATTTGTATCTCCCCATTGCCTGTTTCTAGATCGAGGCCCCCTGCTGAACCTATATAAGCATCAGTTATAGTACCATCGTTATACATATAAACCATTGTGCTTTCTGCATCCATCTGAGATAAATCCCCATCAAGCATAATGACTCTACCACCATTACCATCAATAAGTTTCAAGCTGGATTTAGATTTAATCACACCATTGTTTATTGTAACTTCTACAGGGGAACTTCCATCAGTTTTTGTAACCTTACGTCCAATTAGAACTGTTCCAGCATTCACTTTAAGTTCATCGGTTTCAAATACTTCTTCTTCACGCCAACCTAAGCCTACAATACCATCTTCACATTGAACTAGGGTAGAAGTGTTACCCTCGCCTGTGAGATAAGTAGAAGGGGTATCTGTAGCTTCCACACCTGACCCTGCATTATTAACATTAATAGCTTTTGCATAGTTAGACTCAATGTATGTAGTCCCCGATCCTGACAAATTTAATTCTCCATCAGTTGCATCACTAAAGGATAACTGTAGGTACTGAGCTACCCCATTAACATCTGAACCGATAGATTTAGTATGCCCATTATTAATGTTAAAGGAATTAATGTTAGTGGAAGAATCATCATAAGCTCGTATACCATATCTAGCACTAGCAGAAACAGCTACATCATTTGTATCTGAGGGTATACCATTAGTAAAGTTAGCGGCATCCGAATAACTCATTGTGTCACTTACATAACCACCTATGAATGTCGTATTTATATCAATTGTCATAAAATATCTCCTGATTCATACTCTATTAAAGTATACACTTAAAATTTACCTCTAGGGCATGGATTTTTACTTAATAATCTATTTACAGCGCAAGGCCTTTGCTTTAGTTGACCGGGGATGATACATTCATCTTCAGTAGCATCACATTTTAGGCATATACTTTTTTTGTTATTTTGTATACTTTGTTTGTTTAGTTCTCTATGTTCTTTTACTAATTCAGATGCTGATTTCATGATATTATTACCTGACAAGTTCCTTGATAAGAATCAAAACCAACTGTAATGTCAAAAGTAGCACTGTAAGTACCGGCTTCAGGACATAGCTCTGAGCCCGTATTATAAGCAAAAACATCGTAAATAAAAACAAGATCATCACATAACTCTTGTGTAGGGCCGGAATAACTGAAAGCTACATTACCCCCCTCATAAGGGGCAAGTAATACATCTGGTGTTTCAGAACAGTTACCATAACCAGTATCACCAAATGATTGCCACTTACAGCCTGACTTATCATTACAACACCATGTTTCTTGTAAGCATCCACTAGGATTAAGATCATCAGGGCAATACAAAAGATTAGAGGCTAACAATTCATCAAAAGCTGCTTCATATCCTATTAGAGCGGCTCTCATAGTCCAATAATTTATTGAACAGTTACCACCTAACTGTAACATCAATTCCGACATATCAGACCAATGACTTGCGGCTATATAATTATAAACTGTACCACTTTGATCCCATGCCACATCTGGATAGTAATCTTCTACATAATCTGAAGAACCATTGATCAATAAACCACTACCGGGAATAGCCCAATTAAAACTGCTACCACATTCATGACATTCACAAACGTAGCTTTGAGTACAACAACATTTCTTATTCAGTAATAGACTCAATTAAGTACTCGCACAAGATATAGATACTTGGTTTTCATGTTGAAAGGTTGCATAATATTTAGTTTCATTATTCGATTTAGCGGCAATAATCGAGGCACTATATACAGCATCATTAGGTGCAGGGAGTAAGTTACCTACTGAATTTGCATCACTAAGGTCATCCCATTTAATACCATTACCAAACCTTTCACCTGTTACTACCTTATAATTATTTTTCTCTAATCTATTAAAAGCTTTTTCAATTGTTAAATTAACATCTTCAGTATAGATAAGGGTGTCATCATCCACTGTTTCTTTAACTAATTGAACTGTGTATGTCCATTCCGTATTAGTATTACCGGGGCCATTTAATGCCCCACCATCAGATTCTGACGATAATATTTTAATCAATGGTTGATATGGTTTTGTAACAAACCAAGGGCGTAACAGATTATCATCTGCTTCGTCCATCATCACATACCCCTTTGTATAAATTTGTAAATCTGATTTAGAAAAGAGCTGTTCTGAATCTAATGTCATATCAAAGTATGGGTTAAAATCACTTGTAGTATACGCACTTGGATCAATATCAGACTGAATACTCCATCTATGTTCAGGAAACATCAATACACCATAAGTAATAGCTTCCTCATTTTCAAAAGGCATGAAGCATACTTTATCCATCTCAGCTATTTGATTCAATGCTCTAGAATTGTATCGCCATCTTTGCTCACCTGTACTTAAATCTGAATCAGGTAAACGCATCATCTGATCAAAATAGACTTTAACTTCAAAGTCTTCATTAATGATATTACCTCTAGCATCAATAGGATTTACTTTGAAATAGTCCGAACCAAAATCAGAATAAGAGTTCTTATACTGCATTGAGAAGTCTGAGGTAACTACCCCCCATCTGAGATCATATAGACTTGGAAAATTAATAGAAGAAATATCACCATATTGACCAGTGAAAAAAGGGTCACCACCTGTATTCAAACCTTTAGCGGCTTGGAAACGAGTTGCATTAAGCCAATTGGCTCTAATAATATCTCCAGCTTTTATAGGTAAAGGTAGACCTGCTCTTGTATCAGTCACTGATTAAATCTCCTATTCATCTTCCACTGTTATCTGATCAGTATTAATCCAATAGTTAGCATTAAGGTCTTCAAAATTATCTTTGACATATAACTCTCTTACTACTGGAGGGTCTCCAACTTTTTCTGGGGGTATATCAACAAATATGCGTTTGAAATCATTTATTTCAGGGATGTAAACATTGTTCCATCCTGTAGGCTTCCAAGAGAAATTCAATGAACATTCATAGTCCAATACCTTTCTTACCTCACCATCAACAAGTTCATTTCTTTCGTTACCAACCTCGTTTAATGTAACACCTAAAAATAATAGTTGTTCAGCTTGAAAACCTAAAAAATCTTGTGAATTAATTTTACCTAATACATTAACAACAGGGGGTGGCCCTATAATGTTACGTACTATTCCAGAATAAGAAACAGTACCTGCTGGAAATATCTTACCTAAACCAGCTAGATCGTCTCTTAATATTTTAATCTTCTTATCTTCTTTGAGCCAATACCATTTGTTATAAGCTAGTGTTTTAACTTCACCACCAAGGTTAATAGAAAGCACCCAATTGCTAAAGTCTCTATTATTACTTTGACCGCTTTTACCATCACCGGGTTCATTTTTAGTCTTGTCAAATGATGCTGTTAAATAAGCTTTTGAAGGGCCAGATTGACCTTGTTGAATTCCAGCTTTTTCAAATGAAACATTTGTACATAGGAAACCGTCAATCCCATTACCTGCTTCCCCATATGTACTCATAGCACTTACATGTGATGTACGTAATAACGCATTTTTTCCTTCTATTCTTTGACTCCAAGGGCATAAGAAAACTTCAGTAAGCTGACCACTCTCTTGCTGGGAACTTGCATCATCATCATCAGCTTTGAAATCTCCCTGTCCACTTCCTTCCCATACATGTACCAAGCTTAAACTCATTTAATTCTCCTTTTATTTACCTGCTCTTGCTTCATTATTCAAGCTATTAATAGAATTGTTTATCTTATCTAATTTAGTATTAGTACGTTCTATCTCAGCTTTAATTTCTTCATCAATTGTATCCTTTTTCATCAGGCTATTTTGTAGAGCTGTGTTCATACCAGCAAAATCAAATGTTCTACCTGAACCATCATCAAATCCACCTACTAATTTATTAAGCAGTTTGCTAGAGACATGTATACCTAACTTAGCCAGCTCTTCCTTTAAGTTTGCTTTTTTGATTTCTTTTTGCTGTTGTGAAGGCAGTAAACTTATTAAACTTGACTTGAAGGATTCTAAACCTTGTTTAGTGTTATTTAATCTTTGTGCTAACTCTCTATTTATTCGTGCTTTTTCTTTATCTCTCTGAGCATCCCTCTCACGGTTTCTTGCTTCTTTCTCTTGATTTTCTACTTCATTCTCTGCTCTAATACCTGCCTTAGTTATTACGTTTTGTACTTCCTTATTTTTTAGATCAAGCCCTTGTTCAATGGCTTCTTCTCTTTTCTTTTTGCGGGCAGCTATTCCAGCTAATTCTGCCTTACTTTTTTCTTTTTCAACATCAGATTTAATAAAATTCGCAAATTTTTCAAGTTGTTTATTTACTTTTTCTTGATCCTTCATAAATTTAGCAAAACCGGCTATAGCAGATTGTTTTTCTTGTTTTTCAGCAGTATTTTTAGCAGCTTTTATTCTTTGCTCACTTAATGTTAATTCTTTACTAAGTGCTTTAACTCTTTCTTGTAATTCTCTCATCCGTTTATTATTTATAAAATGCTTCTCAGTAGCTTTTTCAAGTTGCTGTTGATATTCCAACCATTTTTTATAAGCTATTTGTTTTTCAGTCACAGTAAAAGCAGCAAGTCCTTTATAAATCTTTTCTGCTTCCTTAGTTTTTATAGTAAGTCCCGATTTTCTACGTAAGGAGCTTCTATATGATCTTTCACGAATTTCCAATTCTGATTTAGCTTTTTGTAATTCCGATCTTATTAAAGCTGGTTCTTGGAATCTACCTCGGATGTCTAATCCAGCTTTTTGTAAAATACCTTCTGTTTCAATTTGATCTAACCCTTTTTCTGTGGCTCTAGTAATTGCTTTAGCCCAAGCACTCTCAAACGCAGTAAATTTAGTTGAACCTAGTGTATTACTAAGCTGATGTCCTAAGCTCTTTTTCGATAAAGATTCTTCAGAATTTAATCCCTGTTGTTTCTCTAACAACATTAACCTAGCATACTCATTCATCATGGTTTTTTGACTGCTTATTCTTTTTTCAAAACTTTCCATGTAATCATAAGTTTTCTGTTTTGCATTTTTAGTAGCTTCAGCATACTTATTCAAATTATCTATAGCATCATTAATAGGGTCTGAAGTAGCCGTAAAAGCCTTAACTAAGGCCCATATAGCCGTACCTATAGCCGTTACTCCAGCTACAACACCAAGAGCAAGTCCAGAACCAGTAAGCAGAGTAAGATTACTAAAAAATGAAACTATACCCCCTGATAACTTCATAGTGTTTAATAACTGGAAAAGTTTAACAATACTCATTAATACAGTTATGAGAGTTTTAAGTACAACAACAAGAGCTACAATACGAGCGGAGGTTTTAAGTATAGTTATAAGCCAGTCAGCCCATTCTTTAGCATTGTTCCCAGCACCTATTCCAGCATGTCTAATTGCAATGGCTAATTTTTTAATGACTGGAAGGAATTGACCACCAATAGCCTTGAATAAATTCTTAACAGTTTCCCACATCCTTTTTAGTTCAACATTGGTTGTTTCAGAATTTTTTCTATAGGCTTCCATTGCACGGCCTCCTGAGAAGGTCATCAAGTTTGCATCTTTTTGGAAACCTGCATAATCACCTATCAGAGATGATAAAGCTTTCAAACCTCTAATACGGCCTACTATAATACCTAAGTCCTGCTCTTGAACCTTGCTTAATTTTTTGATAGTACCTACAAGTCCCTCAGCTTTTAGTGCGGTGACTGAAAGTTCGATACCATATTTTTTAGCAGCTTCTTTTGCTTTATCAGATGGCTTAAGGAAAGCACGCAATAAACCAAGCATTGCTGTCATGGCTTGGTCTGATTTAATACCTTGTCGAGTCATTGTAGCAATAGCCGCAAACATATGTTGTAACTTTACACCGGCTATTGCGGCA
>Ga0272440_1002721_pt1 | contig 13599 bp, 9 predicted proteins | sample SSMMMBAug17_FD_192440 | JGI IMG/M metagenome (GOLD analysis project Ga0272440, IMG submission 192440) | Marine sediment archaeal communities from Little Sippewissett salt marsh, Falmouth, MA, United States - SSM-MMB-Aug17 | ecosystem: Environmental > Aquatic > Marine > Wetlands > Sediment ...
CCACCACCACCTCCTCCTCTGCCTCTGCCTCTGCCTCTGCCTCTGCCTCTGCCTCTGCCTCTGCCTCCGCTGCCTGATGATTGTCAATGCTCTAAAATGAATTCAGAGGAAATAACTATCCAAATAAAAGGTTTTCCTCTAAATTTTTCAAAAGTAGAATATGGTGTTATTGAAAATTTTGCTTTGACAGAAGATCAGGCGAATTCTTTTTATCAACAGGCTGATCAGATCAAACAAACACCATACCCAATTCAGCCCGGTATCTTCAAATCAGTTTCTGATATTGAAAAATTACCCCCAAAAGTAATTAAAAGTTTTTGGATACAACAAAATCCAATCAGTCAAGATCTTTACCAGTCTATTGTTTCCAAAGGTTTTAGCAATAGTATTTCATATGAGAAAGCCCAAAAGGTCATTAAAAAGTTAAATAATTTGTGTAAGAACAAATTTACTTTTGATCTTCCAACTGAATATCAATTTTTATATCTGGCCAGAAAAATCTACAATCCATTAAAAACAAATAAACTGATTTCCTGCAAGAAGTTGAAAGGGCTATCAACAAATAATCATATCAACAAGCTCTTAGGCAATAATTGGCAACTTACAAAATCACAGTGCTTACCGATGGATTGTGTTGTCTGCTCTGATTCATTGCGGTATTGTGAAGAGAATACATATGTTAAAAAGGGTGGATCTCATCAATCTTATAATGCAAATGAATGTATGCCTGAATATCGTGCGGAAACGTCACAAGATGTTGATGAACCTAATACAACAATGAGATTAATACTTGTTGTTCATGTAATATAAGTTTTTTATTGAAAACAGAATCAATTGTTTTTATAAAAAAGGGTGTAATGGATGACTATCATGGTTAAAGATAAATATGTATTTCTTTTTTGTTTGATATTTTTTTTAGAATTCTCAGCTCCTCATCTTTTTGCTTATGAGCCTGATCTGACAAACCAGCATATCCAAAAAAAAGCGATTATTACAACCCATAATGCGAAACTTTTTGAAAATTTCATTGGAATTGTGGGTAATGATATTGGATTTATGCAAATCTTATTTATCATGAAGCCAGCAATGGGTGATCGAACACCTGTTTCATTGACATCAAATAAATCAGGCGAACCTGATGGTTGGTTGAATAAAAGTTCATATATCGAATGGAATACGATTCATATGATAAAATTTGAGCCTCAAACTGGTAGAAAAAGAGTTCGAGTTTTTAAAGAAAAATTATGCGCTGAACTATTTTCAATAGGGGGCAACATACCTGAAAACTGTGTTCAACTAGGTGTTGAGCCTTTAAAAAATATTTCAAAAACAGATTGTCAATTTTTAACACCTGTTTTTCAAACTGATGAAGCTGTTTATAAGGCAGGTTTTATTCGCGTATTTAATGGTCCTGATTCCACAAAAAAAGACAAAATAGAAGTTACCTCTCCAAAAGAGTCTCATATCCCTGAAATGGGTTACGATATATGTTTTGCAATTGATAGAACTAGCAGCATGTTAGATTATAATTTCCCATTCGCTGAAATAATTCAAGCATTTGTAAAAAATATTGAAAGAGAACAAGAATTTAATGGGATTAATGTCAAAAAAACGTTACGAATGGGTGTACTTTATTATCAAGATCGATTAATTGAAAAAAATTCATGTTTAGAGTCTTTTCCTGTAACAGAATGGGCTATTGAACTAACCCATGACATAGATAGTGTGATAGAAGTATTGCGAGAATTTAAACCTTCCGCCTGTTCCAGTGAAGAGCCAGCAGAGGCTGTATTTGATGGATTGAATCGTATATTGATTGATACAGAATGGAACGATAATGCACTTAGAACTATTGTTCTAATTGGTGATGCACCTCCTCATCAAGAAGATCATCCCAAAAATCCGTTTCATTTGAATTGTTCAAATATTACTAAAGAAGCAGATAATAAGAGCATTCGTTTTATTACCATCAAAATAGGTGAATATGATCCGGATTTTAGAGATTTAGCTTCTAATAGACCCGCTCAAAATAAAGGGCGCTATAAAAGAATACCATCAAATAGCAGCGCAGAGTTTTATAAGCGATCGTTGTTCGATCCTTTATTGAAAGAATGGAGAGTATTAGTAAAAGGTACTAAAATTATAAGAGATAAGGTACCAATTAAGTCTTTCTTGAATGATGATCAATATAGCAAAAGATTATCCCCATATACAAGCTTAATAATTCAAACTAAAATTCTATCATCATCTTCTGCCAAAAGTCGCTCATTGCCAGAATTTGTTCAGGGATGGATCCCTGAACAAATCAACAATCAAATGGCTGTTAATGTGTTTTTATTTATAGAAAAAAGCAGGTTAATTATGTTAATTAATATATTAGAAGGTTTATCTACAGCTGCGGACATTGGAATCACTTATGGCCCTACTGCTTTTATTACTATAACCAGAACTACTATCTCTTCACAGTTAGGTATTACAGAAACAACTCAAATTCAAGAAGTGTTTAGTTATGCAGAGACCCTTTCTAATAAACTAGAAAAAGAAGGGGTATTGCCATTAAGATCAAAAATATTGAATTTTACTGTTAAGGAGGTTGAGACATGGAATACATCAAATTATCAAAGAATAAAAACAATCCTTCAGGAAAAAGCTAAGATTATGAGAGAATTTTGTAGTAACCCTGGGAATTTCAGATATTTTGGTGATAAGCCTTATTTCTATATTCCTCGACAAATTTTTCCATAATAAATACATATAGAGCTTAATATTAAAAGGAAACGTTAAATGTTATCAACTAAATTAAAAAAACAAAAGATAGTAGTAAATTCTGCTAAGAAAAATATATTCAATATAATATATTCAATATTAATATTGTTTCTAATAATATTTAGTTCTACTTATACACAATGTGAAACATATCATTTGACAGTAACTACAGTTCCTAGTCAATCAAAAGTAAGAGTACTAAACATAGAACCAGAATATCGTAATGGTATCTCCTTAACTGTCGAAACAGCTGATTACATTGAGTTATCACATCCTCTATGTGATACTGAAATATTCAGGATAAAAGTATCACACGAAGATATTGCCGATAATAATCATATTACAAAAACACTCAAATTAAATCATTGCAAATATCCCATAACAATTCATACAATTCCTGAAGATGCATCTGTTGAAATTTTGCACAACGAAATGAAACTTCCTACAGGAAATTACAAAGTAAAAATTTCAAAAGAGGGATATAATGACGTTATTCAAGATATTTCAATAGAAAATGAAGCATTAAAAATATCAACAATACAATTAACTGAAAAACAATACTCATTAACAGTTGAAACCAGTCCCAGTGATGCGGTAATTGAATTTCATGAAAGTTCATTATCATACACACATGGTATGTCTATATCTCCAGGAACTTATACGATTAATGTTTCAAAAAATGGGTTTAATAGTAAGCAGCAAATTGTTCATATTTCAAGTCAAAATGAACATCTGAAAATAATGCTTGAGCAAACATATCCTTTACCGCGTGTTCGAGTTTTTCCTGAAAATACTCATCTTTTTCTTACCAAAACAAATGACGAAATTCAAAGAAAGATTCCATATGAAAGGGGCAATAATAGACTTAATGCTGGAACTTACCGCTTATGTGGAGAAAGTGATGGGTACAGTAATCAATGTATAAATATTGTAATTCCATACCCCAATATTGATAAAACAATTAAAATTGCGTTAACCCCTAATAGTTATTCTTTAGTGGTCGCATTTCAAAACAATTCACATCAAAATGTATCAAAGATACAATTAAGTTCTCTTAAACAAGGCAAAAAGCACTTCAAATATGAACATGAAGATTATCAACCTATACGTTTTCAAACAATAGTAAATGAAAGCAAGACAATTACACAAACTCTGCAAGAATCAGAAAGGATTTCTATCATTCAGGATGGTGATAAGGTAAAATCATTAAAAATTAGAACAGATTGTACAAATTATTACTTAGAATTTATTAAGATTGAAAGACCTTCACCAGCGACTATTGATATAGGTATAAGGACAAAAATTGCTGATGATTTTTACAAAAAAGCGAATGAAATGTGCAAAAAATGTCCTCCGTTGCTGCCTGATATCTACAAATCAGCAACAGCTAAAGCAGCAATTAAAGTTGTACCTGCTTTTTGGATACAGAAAAATACAATTGATGATCATTTGTTTAAAGATTTAGTGCCTCAAGGAATAAGTGGGCAAGTTTCATATACTGATGCTAAAAAGTTTATAGAAAAATTAAATTCATGGGCGCAAAAGAGGTTTCATTTTAAATTGCCAGTAGAAAAACAGTTTGTACATCTGGCTCGAAAATTTTACAACCCATTGACAACAAACGATTTAAGAGCCTGTGAAGACTTAAGTCGCATGGATACAACGCCTATCAATCAGTTGTTTGGTTTTAAATGGCAGTTAACAGGTTCACTTTGCATGCCTTTAGAAGTGGGTAACGATGTTGCTGACTCCACTAGTGAATGTTCTGATTCTGGAAACACTTACATTAAAAAAGGAGGGGCGAGATCATCAAAAAATCCACTGGAATGTTTACCTGAATTTCGCGCAGAAACCAATAAAGACATTGGAGACCCTGATACGACATTTCGCCTTGTTGTTGAATTTTAGAAAAATGATAGATAAAAACAACTATTTAACCTATTATATAGTTAGTTGATAAAACCTTTTAACTTTTTTTAACCCAAATAGGTAATACTTTCAATAAGATGTTAGTTCATGAGATTTTAATATGGATATTCTTTACAACTGTATTTGGTTTACTCCCAATTTGGTTGATCATTCTTCATCTGAAAATGCAAAATAAAACAATTGATTATTTTCAATTCATCTCAGATGGATCAATTCTTTTTTTTGCAAGTGCGCTTGTGACCTCGTTAACAATAGATTATCATTTTTCTGATACAACCATTGAACCCAAGCTTCTGAATGGTTTTCTGTTTAGTTTTTTTCCATTAATAATAATAATTTTATGTGTTTTAATCTACATTACCTGCTATGACAAAAGTGAAAATCAACTGAATAGGAAACTTGTTACTTCCTCAGAAGCAGGAATTTTGATTGCTACCTATGTCTACGTAGTTACTATAAAAGTATTTGGAGGATAATTTTGTTTAATAAATACTTTATTACATGGTATATAACACCATTTATTTCCATTATTACTGCTTTTTTTGTAATAGCAGCTATTTATGCCTACTATAAACAAAAACCTGTCTTTATAATAATGAATAGCGTTTTGCAGCCTGAAGATTCTCTAATTATTAAGGCTGGCAATAAAAAAGCAAATCAAAGGAAAAAACTGACCATAATTTTTGATGGGGTTTCTTTTTTTGAAAAAGGAATCCCAATCAATTCAGGTAAGGATGGAATGCAAAAATGGAAATTTTCAATTATAGAATCCACCAAAAACAAAGCACTGACAAGATATGGAATACATAGCATACAAATAGAATTGCCTGGCAATAAGGTGTCAAGTTTATATAAAATAGTATTTTACAAACCAGCTGAAACTGATGAAGACAAAAATGCTGAACTTATCATTTCAGAAGATTCTTTCATAAGTATTTTTAATTCTTCTGTTTCTACGAAGGAAGATACTATTAATTTACAAACAGATAAGTCAGATTCAAGAGAGAAAAAAGAAGTTCTAAAAACATATACAAACTCTATAAACATGAAATTTATCCTAATTAAGGCTGGTTCATTTAAAATGGGTAGCCCCTTTCCAGAAAAAGGACGAAAATATGATGAAACACAAAGAAACGTAAAGATTTCTAAAGATTTTTTTATCCAATCCACAGAAATAACACAAAATCAATGGAAGAAAGTAATGAATTATGACCCATCTGCTTCAGTTGTAGGTGGTAAAAATTGTCCTGTAGATAATATCTCATGGAACGATACTATTGAATTTATTAAAAAGCTAAACGAAAAAGAAAATACCGATAAGTATCGTTTACCAACAGAAGCGGAATGGGAATATGCTGCCAGGGCAAAAAGCAAAAAAGCTTTTGCAAATGGCAATATTACAGACACTGGTTGTCAAGATACTGTATTAGACCAAATTGGATGGTACTGTGGGAATTCTTCAAATAAAAAACACATTGTCGCTAAAAAATTGCCCAATAGATGGTCGCTGTATGATATGCATGGTAATATGCTAGAATGGTGTTTTGATCATTATTCTATTTTTTCTGCGCCTAACTTTAATTCTGTTTTTGTTGATCCAGTTGTTATTAAAAAAAGCGAAGAAAAAAGAGTTCTTAAAGGTGGTTCATGGACACATGGTGCAGCAGATTGTCGGGCAGCTGCCAGATTTGGTTTACCTTCTAGTGAGAAGGGCAATTATATTAGTGCACGATTGGTAAAAGAGCCTTAGTCAAGGAAATTCATTGTGAGAACGTATTCTTCAAAAAATAGTGATAAAAGAAATAATTATAAAGCAGTTTTTGTTTATTTTCTGCTATATATTTTTATATTTTATACGAATGGATATCCCGAAAATAAATGTATCTCAAACACTATTTTGAATAAGGTTGTCAGTGATACAATTTTTTTATATGCAAATCAATTCAGAAAACAAAATTTCAGAGACTTGTTTCATCGATATAAGGAATTAGACGAAGTCGCAAGATTGTATGCTGAATTTTTGTGTAATAGTAATCAATTCAGCCATAAAACCAAACAAGGCTTTGATGTTACTGATCGAGTTAATATCATGACCCGACGTTTATTTACCAGTTGTACTGGAGAGAACTTAATTAAAATTTCCGGTCCAACAGCTTCAATCAATACACAAAATGCTTATGAAAAAGGAAAATCCATGCAATTGGACTGGGAAAAAAGTTCCGGACATCGAAAAACCTTATTGGATAAGGACTATAATGCCATCGGCATTGGAGTGGCATTTCACAGTAATGCTATTATTGGCGTACAGGTTTTTGCAGAGATTATTGCTGAATTGCATGAAGATTTTTCATTCAATCAAAAAACATTTCAGCCAGATACTGTAAAAATAATCATTTATCCACATCAATATAAAAAAGACTATGTGGTATGTCTATATCAATTGCTTGAGAAAAATGATCAAATCACAAAAATGGGATGTCAAACAACACAAAATGTCATTATAAATATCCCCTATCAGTTTACAATGAAGGGTTTATCATTCTTATATATTAAAATAAATGATCAAGTGGGTGTTGGACCAAAATTTTTATGTATGTCTGGAACTGAATCAAAGCGATAATATTTTTATATTTATGTACCAAATCATAATTTATAGTTTTTACGCATTAACATCAAGGAGGCTAATTTATGACATTACTAAGACAATTATTCCTTTTTGTTTTTTTCATCGTAATCGTAATTCCATCAAATGATGCTTATGCAGATGCAGCGGCAGTTATACTAAATATACCCTGCGATGAAACAATTATAGAAGAATTTGACAAATGGGAAAAAAGCCCTGAAATTAATAGAATATTCAATACAATCATTCGAATCAATGGATCCAATGGTTCCAATCTTCCGGTTAAAGAAACTATCATTGAAAAGCTTCATCAATTACATAATCAAGAACCTTTAACCATATTTTATTTTATATTTGGCTTATCCAATAATGAAGAAAAATTAATTGATTATAATCGTGTGGAAATCAATGAAGAACTTTTTGTGATTAACGATGAATATATTGCACCTAATATTGTAATTATTGACTTAACAAGATCTTTTAGTAAATTTACGTATGAACTACTTCCGGAATCAAAAATTGTTAATTTTTACAGAACATATTTAAAACCCAAATTTACAATAAGTGATTTGCGACATAATTTGATGACGACCCCAAAGCCACTGAGTATAAAGTTCTTTTCTGAAAATTTTTTCATGTCTATTACACCAGTAACTCAAAACACTCGTCCATTTATTTTTGGTCCGATCCCAGATAACAGTCAAATGTATTTTATGACAGAGATAATTCCTGACCTGGATACATTTGTTGAAGAAAAATTCATTATTAACCAAATTTTAAGCCAGAACGATTTTAAACAATCAACAGCCTATCAAATACCTTACCCTGCACTGAATGTCATCAGTATAAAATTTCGTTCTCCATTCTTTTATGCTTTTTCCGAACAAAATGGCAACTCTTTTGACATATTTGATAAATGGTCGCGTAAAAAAGTTCTTTCATATTCTATTTCAGGACTTCCCACTCAATACGATCTGAACAGTCTTTCTTACGAATATACTAATTCAAGAATTACTGCAATGGCCTTTCCATTACCTGACTATCGATTGGGTTTGTTTCAAATGAAAAACAATGAGCCTCAATTTGTAGAATTAGATTGTATGAAACATAATATTGAGGCTATGACCATTGATCTCGTAAATTGGGATGAAAGTCTTATTTACATTCATAATTACGCGTTACGCTACCGAGTTCTTCACAATAACCGCTCAACATCAATTCAAGAGGATAAGATAATATATCAACATAAAAAATTTACGAATATGTCAGGTGCTAAGTTGATTTGGCGAAATCCAAACGCAGTCATCCTGTCTAAAGAACGGGGACTTTTTTATAATGCTAGTGCTAATCACTTAAGAGATCTATACTATCACAGAAACATTTATGTTCATTACGTTGATACATTTATGTCAGGTAATGGAGAACAATTTGGGTTTGTATGGAGCGGCTCAGAAAAAAGAAGTGGCGATAATATTGTTCACGTTGAAATAGGGATTGAAAGCAAAGAGAGGAAACAAATCATGAGGTTTGATATAACAAAGCATATTCAGTCTGTTATGGTTAACCCCAAACCATCGATAAGCTCAACACCCAAGCTATTTTTGAAAGATAAAACCGAAAGGTTCACAAAATTACTTGGTGCTATGATTTATCTCTCAAATGACAGGAAGACAGTGGTTAAAAATGTAGAGATTTGCTTAAGAAGTAATTGTTTTAATAATGATCCTGTTAAAGTTACTAAAACAAAATTATTTCCAAAAACAAATATGCAATACAATATAAAAGCTTTGGATCCAGAAGGAAAAAAATTGATTGTATATTTTGATTATGATTTAAGAGATGAAGCAGCCAAAGGGTATCAATTGTTTTCATTTTATTAACTCGCCTTTCTATAGAATAACTTATAGTTCAAGGAGAAAACTATGTCATTAGACAAATGTTACAAAGTTAGTCAATGGTTTGTTTTGTTGTGTTTATGGACGACGTGGGGTTATCCTGCTGATATTTTAATGAAAAACATTGGCTCAATTTTAGAGTATTATAACTATCCTGCACAATTGATAGATAAAAAGAAGGTTCGTTATCAATTTCCTTGTCTTGATAAACGTCAAAACCCAAACTATGTCATGATGTTGAGGATTGACTCCAACGAAAGACGAACAGTTTGTATTTATCAATATGAGACCTTATGCAATTTAAACCAGGCAAAATTTGCCCCAGTTATTTCTTATCCGGAGCATGAAAAATTAAATACACCTGGTGCATTACAAACGAAAATTGTCCCATATGGATTTAGTCTTGGCCTTTACTGTTTGTTTAGTTGCAATAAACATAGGAAAAATTCAGATTGGGAAATACAACAAATGAAGAATAAAAAATCCTTAATATATAAAGGCAATATTTTTCCATATTATTTTGATGCAACAAATGATAATTGGGGACTTGGATATGATCTAAAAAATACTATATATTTCAATAAGCAAGGTAAGAAAATTACAACTGACAAAGATACAATTCTTTCCTTTCATGTACCTGATAAAGACTATCAGGCCATTAATTATTACTCAGACAACCACAATCCTGATGTAAAAATATCAATAAAGACAAAATCCTGGTTAAAGAATGAGGAAGGTACCGCTGAAATCAATCCCAAATTTTCACAAAATTGTAAGTACATTGCTTTCGCTCGAAATAAGAAGGAAAAGCAGGACGAATGGGAACTGGTTATATACAGAACAAATAATATGGATAAAGCATTAGAAACGATTCAAGATGTTGAAATCTACGATCTGAAAGGCAGCACTTTTTATTTTCAAGATGCCTATCATTGGGTAGATAATAAAATATATTATATCAATAAGATTAGCAATTCAATTTATCGATATGATCCAGAAATTGGCCAGAAGCAGCGAATTATTTTGCAAGATGGAAAACATATATTGAGTGTATTCCTAAAAAATGTTTCTGAAATAGATAAATATGGAAATCGCAAATCAAAGATAAAAATTTGCAAATCTGATGAATTTGGAGCCATTGAAATAAAATTCAATTTAGACATAAAGATTAATAAACTATATTGGTTTCAAGCAGCTATGCGTTATAATGATCTGATAATAGTTGCAGAGTGTTCATTAAAAACAATATCAAAAAGAATCAAAAACAATAAAACAATATTAAAAAAAATCGGAGCTAAGGTACGACGCATTGCAATTTTTAAACAGGAGAAAAAATGAGTGTTAAAAGAAAATCTCTATTCTTTTTTATTATATTGATCATTGGATTTGCATCTTTTTTTTTCTTACACGATAAGATGCCTCGACAACCTGATGAAACAAAAAGAGAAATATTAATAAAAAAAAATCAACAACAAAAGATTCAATCTTTAGATACAGAAACTCTTTTGACCGACTTGCCAGAAAATATCGGTCGTTTTTTCATGTGTACATCAATTGCATCAAATCTGATACAAGCTGAACAAGATTTGCTTTCCTTTTACAGGAATTCTGATGAAGTGATTCAGACACAAGACAGTTTTAACCAATTAATAAAGATTCACGATCATTTATTTAAATTTCAAAGTAAAATATCATCATTGATTGATATAGATATAACCGCTTATCATCATGATGAACCCAAAATATGCATAACTCCTAATGATAGTCTTGTGTGCTTTATGTATCCGGATTTTATCATTCAAAAAATTCAGAGAGATTGGCAAAATATTTCACGAACAATAAAAGGCTTTTCATACGTATCAAAAGAAGAATCTGATTGGCATAACTTTTTGGTATTTTATATGAAAATGCGCTTGCATCTTCTTAACTCTGCTTTTAAATATAACCCACCGTCAATATATTCACATCCAGAAGCAAAGCTTTTATTAAAAATTTTTAAACATACAGAACCATTTCAAGGTATGGATAATTACTTACAGGAAAATGGTTTTCGAAAAAGGCCTGAGTACAGAGGATGGATTTTTACAGCCATTTATTTTGAATATGTGCGTATTGCTTATAACAAAGGTTACATAAATATGGCGTTGCGTCAGTTTTTGGGAGATTATGCTCGTGAAAAGGGCAATGAGATTCCAGAAATAATAACACAAAATAATTGTTTGATTTTACTTCAACGATATAAACTCATTAAATAAATATTACTTTATTTTTATTATAGGAGGTTTGAAAATGGAGAGATTTTTAATTAGTTACCCCAAAATGTTAATTGTTTTATTAAGCCTTTTTTCGCTGTTACTAGAAACAGCAATTGTTAGTGCGCAAAGTAATGGTATAGTATTTCATACATCACAATCCATCAACAACCTAAATCCTTTTTCATACAGAACATATCCAGAAGAGTTAATTATTCAATTTACAACAGATAAGCTAATCCATCAACTTTGTACTAGATCAAAGGATCATTCAAAAGGCTTTATTCCAGGAATCCAAATTAGCAAGTGTTTACATGATGACTATAATAAAAATGCTTCTATTTTTGATATTAACATTAATAAAAAAAGTGATATCAACAAGAAAGATATTGCAGATACAATAGATAAAATAAATCAAACATCATTTAATCGTTATTCAGGGCATCAGCTTATTCTAAAAGATAATAAAATAAAAATAAATAATCCGGAAAAAGCAGCTTTTAGTACAGCAGGTGCTGCGCTAACTTTCCCCATCATCAAAGCAAATAAAATTTTTCCTCAAACTAGCATAAGTGGTAAAGATGATATAGATTTGTTCAATAAGGCAACAACAGGTCGCTATTGTTTGAAAGATTTTCAACAGTTTGCAGTTGAACTAAAAGGTCGAAACAACACCTGTTCCCCTCTTACTTTTAATATTGATGTTTTATGGGAGCATTTTTCCAAAAACATTATGGCGGATAAAGTTCATATCGGCTTAAGTGTTAGTGGACAATTATTAAGAGATATTAAAAGGTTAGGAAAATATCGACTTGAAGAAACCGATGATTTAAACAGTTTTACCTATTTTGGATTTAATTACAATATTGGGCTGAATGATTCAGAATCAACAAAAAACGAGACGAAAAGATCAAGAATCAATAGAGTACTTAAATTATTTGCAAACATCGATTTTCGACAGGCATTTGCTTTTTCTGTATGTTCTAATGATGCAGTCAGAGATTTCTTTGCCAGAGATGCAACCCCTTTTAATCACACATTTGATAGTTTTCGAGGTGATGAAAATCATTCCATTATTGATTATACTAAAGAGATTCCGGGAAAAATCAATAAGTATATTCGTAGAATCAAACAGTCCGAAAAAGTTATGTTACGTATTTTGTATAGAGCTGATATGACATTTACACAAGATAAAATGGACACTATTATTGAAACCTTAAATAATAATTTTGTTGGTTCCAACATTTCCTTTCGAGGAATCAATGCTTTTCACTTATCTCAATTTAGTGCAAAAAAGAAATCTCTTGATTTTGATATTATTTTGGAAACCTACGTTTATGGGCAGAATAAATTACGATATATTGAATTCATGAACCCGGACAATAAATCGACCAATTTTCTGGGTTGTAAGTTTTTTACAACCGAACAAATATCAGTGTACAAGAAAATAATTGAAAAACGTGATGATTTTTTATTAAAAGTCAATAGAAAGCTACCTGTTTTTGTGTTGGGCTCATTTTTAATAAAAAATGTAATCTCAACTCAAATTATAAATAGACATTCCTGCAAAGGCTTTGGACGCGCACTTCCATTTTCAAATATTCACCAATGGCAAATTAAAGATAATTTGCTCATGAAACAACCTTGAAAGAACATGATGAGAAAAAGAAAAAAACTTGCCTGGTTCATATATTGTTTTACGCTAACTGTACCTTTTTTAATAGTGGTTATTGTTTTTAAGAAACCAAACTTACTATTAGATATTGTTTTACGATTTATTATAACAACTGCATATACCTCTATTTCATTAGTAATATTGTACTATTGGGTTAAGTTACTTGTTAATGGTATTTTTTATTGTAAATGCCAATGGCCACACTATAAAGGACTATTTCATCAAATTACGATATATGTGTTTTTATTAATTGGTTTTATCAATGTTTTTCCCATTGTTTTCTGGATAAATTATTTCCAAAATTTTATTTTTTTACCTGTAACCTTGATATTTTCAAACATGTTATTTTTCTATTATACATTGCATACCTATCGTGAAATTCTGGATGAAAGCAAAAAACTGTATATAACATCTGCCTCATTTAAAAATGCATCTAATTTTGACTATCTAAGAGAAAAA
>Ga0272440_1002722_pt1 | contig 13599 bp, 6 predicted proteins | sample SSMMMBAug17_FD_192440 | JGI IMG/M metagenome (GOLD analysis project Ga0272440, IMG submission 192440) | Marine sediment archaeal communities from Little Sippewissett salt marsh, Falmouth, MA, United States - SSM-MMB-Aug17 | ecosystem: Environmental > Aquatic > Marine > Wetlands > Sediment ...
ACATCATATGATCCAGGTATGTCATTTTCAGTATAATTACCACCTATGAAATTAATCCTGCCTTTCATTTGAAAGCGATCAATCGTTTTTTCAGCAAAAGGATGCGTTGTGGGAAGGTCAAATACTGTTGCTTTCAAATCACTATTTTTCATACAAAAATGTATGCTATATGTCCCAGGACCACCGCCCAAATCAAGCAAATGCTTCTTACCAGACAGATCAACCTGTTCAACAATAATGGGGGCTATATTCATGGCATTGTTGAACATTCCCATGAGAAAATTCTCTCTCATGATTTCATCATCAACATGTGATGCACTTTTTCGAACGGGTTTTCCTGTTGTAATTGCTTGATCCAGTTTGCTCCATCCCTCAACCAGGTGATGATGATGCATAATCATATATCCAATGTATCTGGGAGAGAATTTTTGAAGATACATGGCACTTTCTGGGGTGTTTGCATATCTATTTTCATTCTTGACAATTAATCCCATTGCTACAAGTGCATCTAAAAGGCGCGTTGTAGCATCAAGTTCAGCATGGATGGATTTACTGATTTGACTGGCCGTTTGTTCTAAATCTGCCAGACAGGAATAAATATCCAGTTTAACACTTGCATGAAGTGTACAACCCATCCAGTAACTTCCAGATGTTTGTAATAATAGGCCGGGATTCCAGTTTTTTATTTGCATTTATGTTTCCTCATATCAAAAAAAATAATAATTATTGATCAGTAATTTTTTCATTATCTTATCTTCTTCTGTCGAAGAATATCGTTTTTATATTATTTTGTAACAAGATTATTGTCAAGTGTTAATAAATAAGGAAGTCTCTGAAAATAAGTTCCCCATTTTCAAAAATCGTACAGGTCTGACAAGTCAGACGGGTCTGACCTGTCCGACTTGTCTGACTTTACCGAATGGGGAAATTATTTTCAGAGCCTTCCCTAATTGTTATGACACAAAATATTTGTTGACAAGCCATCCCATATATGGAATATCTCGCAAAAAAAAATTAGGAAAATATACTCAAATGAAAATAATAAATATTGACCCCATTACAAGAATTGAAGGACATTTGGCAATCCGCACAGAAATTGATTCCAATCGCGTGGTTAAAGCGTATAGCTCAGGTGAAATGTTTAGAGGGTTTGAAATAATTTTACAGGGCAGAGATCCAATGGATGCGCAGCAGATTACACAAAGAATCTGCGGTGTATGCCCTATATCTCATGGCATTGCATCAATCCTCGCCCAGGATCAAGCCTATAATATTTATCCGCCCAAAAATGGTCGGCTCATGCGAAATATTTTGCAGGCTGCCAATTATATTCAATCTCATGTTATTCATTTTTATCATCTTTCAGCACCCGATTTTGTTGATATTAAGGCGATCAAAAATTATCTGGGAAAAGATCCAGAATTGAATAATCTAAAGGTATGGGTTGAAAACCAACTGGCATCCAAAAGTTTATATCCAGCAGCACCCTTTTTACCAACGTATGATGCAAAATACATAGAAAGTACCGAATTAAACCTGCTTGCAATCAAGCATTATCTTGATGCGCTAAAAATTCGACGTACTGCACATAAAATGGGGGCACTAGTGGGTGGCAAACTGCCACACTCTCCAGGTCTTATTCCGGGAGGGATCACTGAAAATATGACATCATATAAAATAGCTTCATTACGATCCATGCTTTCTCAGCTTCAACAATTCATTGATACAGCCTACATTCAGGATATAATTGAAATAGCAAAGGTTTTTCCAGCGTATTTTGATATGGGGAAATCTTATGGCAATTTTTTGGCCTATGGTGTATTTCCAGAGTCAAAGAATCCAAATGATACCTTTTTACCTTCAGGATGTGTGCAGGACAATTCCTTAACTGAAATTGACATTCAAAAGATAACAGAAGATGTACGTTTCTCATATTATAAATCGAAGTCAGGTCTGAAACCTGATCAATCAAAAACTGAAGCTGCTCCCAAAAAAACTGATGCCTATTCATGGATTAAAGCGCCCCGATACAATGGGCAAGTTATGGAGGTTGGGCCGCTCGCACGCATGATAATTGCTTACCACAAAAACCATCCAGGCACCAAAAAGGCCATTGACAGCTTATTGACACATCTGAATAAGAAACCATCAGATCTGAACTCCATGCTTGGACGTCATGCCGCACGTGCATTGGAGTGCAAATTGATTGCAGACCATTGTACAACATGGATTGATCAACTTATACCTGGAAAATCCGTTTTTACTGACTTTGATATCCCCAAAACAGGCAGAGGTATTGGTCTAACTGAAGCACCTCGTGGTGCCCTTGGACATTGGCTAGAAATTGATAATTATAAAATCAGCCATTACCAATGTGTTGTACCAACAACCTGGAACTGTTCTCCTCGTGATGATCAGAACAATCCAGGCGCTTTGGAAAAAGCTCTTGAGGGAACTCCCATTGCAGACACGGATAATCCAATTGAAGCGGTCAGAATTGTTCGTTCATTTGATCCTTGCATTGCCTGTGCCGTTCACTGATTAAATCCAATCATTAAATTTAGGAGATATTATGTTAACCCGAAGAGAATTCATAACGCTCAGTGCGAAACTAACCGCACTAATAGGCCTCACAAATGCTGCGGTACCCAAAATTGCAGAAGCATTGAATGCTCTTTTGCATCATGAAGCGCCGGTTATATGGCTTCAAGGTCAAAGCTGTTCAGGGTGCTCAGTTTCATTATTAAATGCAGATGATCCAGGCCCGGCAGAATTGTTAACACAATATATATCTCTATTGTTTCATGGTACATTATCATTTGCCACAGGCCATCTATCTATGGATGTTCTCAATAAATCAATTGAACATAAGAATTATTATTTAGTTGTTGAGGGAAGCGTCCCTGAAAAAATGCCTGAAAGCTGTGTTCTTGGAGAAGAACTGTTTACCGAGCAGGTCATACGAGCAGCAAAGAATGCAAATGCAATTATTGCAGTTGGAACTTGTGCTTCATATGGTGGTATCCCTGCTGCTGAAGGTAATGTGACGGGTGCAACTGATGTTCCAAAATATCTGAAAAAAAATGGTATTGATAAACCGATGATTATTTTGCCTGGTTGTCCTGTTCATCCAGATTGGATTATAGGGACCCTGGCGCATGTTATCCAATTTGGTTTGCCGCCTTTAGACAATAAAAACAGACCCAAATATTTTTATTCCAAACTCATTCATGACCAATGCCCCAGATTTTCAGACTATGAAAGACAGAAATTTGCCAAAACATTTTCAGAAGACGGTTGTCTTTTCAAATTGGGATGCCTTGGGCCTGAAACCCATGCAGACTGCACCATTCATAAATGGAATTCAGGTGTCAGTTCTTGTATAAATGCCGGAGCGCCTTGTATTGGATGTGCAAACGAAGATTTCCCTGGAAAAAAATCATTCTCTATTTACAGAAAGGGAGAAAAATAATTCATGAGTATACATTTAAAACTAACCCTGTCTCTGCTCATTGGCCTTTTAATAATTCTTACATCAAGCCAGTTATACAGCTTTTATAACATTAGAAATATGGTGTCTGATTTTTCAGAATTCAATATACAAATTCTGAAACAAAGAGAAAAAGATTTTGCCATGAACATCTTCCATTCAGTTGAAAAATCAGTTGCAGGATCTTTGGAAAGAGGTGAGATGGAAAAATTCTCACAGTTTTTGGAAGATCAAAAAGATATAAAGGGTTTGTTAGAATTTTCATTGTTTTCTAGAGAAGGCGTTGTCACATATTCCTCATCCGCCGAGTATATTAATAATAGCATTGATCCAGAAATTGCTAAAAAAATTAATAACACTTCTGAACTTATTTTTCTAAAAAAGAAAGACACCATTGAGATTTATAATCCACAGGACGTAACATTTGATTGTATTCGTTGTCATCGCACATGGAATGTCGGTGAGAATGGTGGTACAACATATTTCAGATTCTCCACAGAATTACTGGAAAAATCTGTTCAGCAGGCACATATTTATTTATCTGATATTAAACAATCGGTACTACTGAACTCAATTATTATTATTGCATTGATAACAATTTTATTGGTAGTAGGTAACTATGCTGCGGTTAAATACTTTGTCAGCAATCCATTGGGCAATATCGTTGATTTATTGAAACAATTTGATCAGGATGAAGGAGATTTGTCACGACGAATTCCGGTGATTTCTAGAGACTTGATTGGACAGTTGGCTGAATTATTTAATGAGTTTATTACAAGTATTAATGATGCCATATTTGATGCGCAAAAAGTTGCTTATCGAGTGGAAGAAAATGCCAGACAACAGGCATCATCAATGGAAGAAGTTTCAGGGTCAGTAAAAGAAATTGCTGAAATTACTGAAGAAAATGTCAATACCGCAAACAGTACAAATCAATTGATCAAAACAGTAGAAAAAAGTATTTCCATTGCCTCAGATGAAATAAAACAGCTTTCAAATGAAACACAAGCATTACGAGAATCAAGTGATAAAACAGCTCAGATCATTAAAACAATTGATGGCATTGCTTTCCAAACCAATCTGCTTGCATTAAATGCCGCAGTTGAGGCTGCAAGAGCAGGTGAGGCTGGCGCTGGATTTGCCGTAGTTGCTGAAGAAGTTCGCAGTCTTGCGCTGAGAACTGCAGAATCGGCAAAAAGCACCTCAGATATGATTGAAAATACAATCCGCAAAATCGAGGTGAACAACACCATTGCGTTGAAGGTTAACAAAGAATTTTTGCATCTTGAAGAAAAAAGTAAAAATGCCTTAAGCCTGGTTTCCAAAATAGCAGAATCTTCAAATGAGCAAAATACACGAATTCAAGGTGTTAATGCGGCACTGGCAGATATGGATCAAGCGACGATAAAAAATAGTTCCGAGGCTGAAGATTTAATGAATACGATGGGTATATTTAAAACCAAACAAAGTATTGAAGATGATCAAGATTGATTTATCTCGGAATATTTTATTTTGTTACCCGCCATTACCTGCCATAAACAACATCAACATGACAGCCAGTTCAGTATGATAAGCCATATCCATAAGCAAATAAAGGATTGTAGTTTTCATCACCAATGTTTAGGTTATCATCGTCATGTCTTGGCCAGCTAAAACTTAATTTACCTTGAAAATTATAGTCGCCAAACAACACATCAGCCACACCTCCCCCCTCAGAACCAGGTAACCATGCTGCAACAAATGCCTCAGATGCTTCCAATTCTTTATTGACAAGTAACGGACGACCACTAATAAGGATAACAGCAACAGGAATACCTTTTGATGCAATATTCTGAATGGCCATTAAATCTTCGGGATGTAATTCACATAAACTAAGGGTTGTTCCATATAGTTCTTCACCATTTAAGGTGTCAAAAAGGTCTGATGAATACTGGGGTGACATATGATCCGGTTTTACCGCTTTGGTCAGTCCGATTCCAAGGGGATAAATATCCCCAAACCCCTCAGCGTATGGTTTTTCACCAATTACCACGATCCCTACATCATGTTTGTTGGGATCCGCTTCTTCACCCATTAATTTTTCACTTAAAATGGCATTTGGCGCAAACTGTGAAATGCCTTCCCATACAGAGGTCCCACCAACAATAGACTCATTATCCACAACCCCTTGCCATTCAATCGTAAAACCACCACATTGAATTCCCCGGCTGTGGGCACTTTTTCCAGCGACAATGATTCGCGCATTTTTATTTAAAGGAAGAAGATTATTGGTATTTTTTAATAATACCAACGATTTGCGAACAGCTTCACGGGCAATCTCGCGATGCTGTGATGAACCCAGACATGTTGGTTTCTGGGATAATTTTCGTAGAGCAGGTCGGGGTTTATCAAATATGCCGGCTTTAAATTTTACGCTTAAAATTCGGCGAACAGCATCATTCAATCTCGCCATTGAAACACGCCCTGTCTGAATATGTGTTTTCAAATGATAATAGAATGGTTTCCAGTTTTCTGTTACCATAAACATGTCCAGCCCCGCATTCATGCCAATGGCAACCGCTTCAAAATAATCATCTGAAAGATAATTGATACCATCCCAATCTGTAATGACGATGCCATCAAAACCCAACTCATTTTTTAATAGATCGGTAATCAGGTATTTATTTGCATGACATTTAATGTAACTCCAACTGCTGAAAGAAATCATGACTGTTAAAACATCCTCTTTAAGCGCGGTAAGATAGGGCGGTAAATGAATCTTTCTCAGTTCTACTTCACTGATTGGCGCATCACCCGTGTTAACACCATGAAGTGTTGCCCCATCAGCAATGAAATGTTTGGCACATGCAATAACATTTTCCTCACTGAAATCACCTTGAAGCCCCTTTACAAAACGTCCTGCATAACTGGTGACAATTTCGGGGGATTCTGCGTAACTTTCATATGTGCGTCCCCAATGATCATTTCGAACGACAGCCAGGGTTGGTGCAAATGTCCAATCAACTCCAGTTGCGGCGGTTTCTCTTGCTGTTGCACTGGCTATACGTTCGATCAGATCTGGATCATTTGCAGCCCCCAAACCAATATTATGTGGGAATATAACAGCACCTTTTGCATTGCCATGGCCGTGGATAGCATCAACGCCATAAATGATCGGTATTGCCAGATAGTTTTCATTTTCTTCCATTGACGCGGCCCAGAATTCATCATTCATTTGAATCCAATCTTCAGGTGTATTTTCACCAGGCGCTGAACCGCCACCACTTAATAATGAACCAATATGATATTTTTTTACTTCTTCAGGCACAATATATTCCCTTTCTACCTGAAGCACCTGGCCAACTTTTTGATCCAGATTCATTCTTGACAGTAAATCATTCACTTTGTTTTCTATGTTTGACATATGAAATACCTCCCCATAAGATTGGATTTGTATATGAAATATAATGGAATTTAAGAAATTAACCTCCCCAGTAAGATAAGTCATTTTTGTATGGCTTGTTCGACTGAACTCAATGGTGAGTTAATTTTCGAGCATTCCTTATTTCTTATCCTTTTTATTTATAATTCTTTTATAGATATATATTCAATTTTCATATACTGATTATTGATTTTGGTTTTGCCTTCATTCTGGATATAAGCTTGACAGTTTTGTCTTGCATTTTCACTATTATCGAAAAAATTTCCCGCCCATATCCCGCATAAGGTGATATTAAAAATAATTTTCATATTCTTAAATGTACACGTTTTGGCATCTTCACACGTCTTACATTGCCATCCCTGGTGAATTGCTTCATCGCAAACACTTGTTGAATCTTTTAGCATCACCTCATTTTTCAAATTATCCTGCCATTGTAATGGATCAGGGTTCCGGCTCAAAGGTCCTCCTTTGGCGCGAACATGCTCATCTGGCCCCCAGTAGTAATACTGAATCGAATTCTTTTTCCAAAGACAAGCAAATGTACCCTCAGCGTTGATTGAATAATATGGTGTTCCGCTGCATCCTGAATTTGGGTCAACCCCAGGTTTGGCATTGGCACAATTGATCGAGACTGCCGATTGATTCCACTGGGCTTCGCACATCGTCGGGCATGTATGAATTGTATTATGGATAAGATTATCGCCATTAATTGTTTCGATAATATCAATTTCTCCTGCACCAGGCCAATCAGTTGAATTAACTGGGCTTGGTGTATCGTAAAAATGCCCTTTACCCGAGTAAGCATCCAGATCCTCATTGTTTGCTGTTCGACCTATATTTTTGTAAAGCCATTGATCTTGCTGACTTCCATTAAGCCACCATGCTGGCCAGATCCCCTTATTTGATGGCAGTTTTCCCTTAAATATGAATAAAAATCCCCTTGTTTGATTGTTAATGTTATAAAAAGTTTTTGATGTCATTCTAACCGAGTCAAATTTATTATCGCCATTTCGTTGTTTGATATACAAATAGAGGCCATCATTTGGGATTAATTTGAGCATATTATTATTGATCCATTGTTTTCGATCATAAACAACATCGCCTTGAGTGGGGTCATTGTGGGGAAAAGTAGTAAAAAAATATTTGGAAATATCGGTCATACTATTGGCCGTTTTTTCAAAATCTATGGTAAAGCATTTATTCTCATTTATTAATGTTTGGCTATGCCTTATTAACTTTCCTTGACATGAAATCAATAATGTCAGCAAATAAAATGAGAAACAAATTAAATAAAAATGACACGGCAAACTATCTTTGATTTTTTTGTAGAAAGATTGATACATAATTACCTCTCGTTAACAATTCAAATATTTAACTAATATGAAATGGGGTTGCACCCTATGAAATGAGAAACTTATTTTTAAAATATTCCTAACAGTTTTTATGTATTTATACAATATTTTTAAAGGATATGAAACGATTAAATCATTATTTTAATGAAATAAAACAATAAATAAAACAAAATTTTTAAGCAGGAGCGGCATTTTCATTGTTTTGTTCTTCATAGACAATACAACAATTTCTGCTCTGATTTTTTCCAATATACAAGGCTTTATCTGCATTTTGGATCGTAGCATCCAGGCCTAAATTCAAATCAAAATTTGCCAATCCAAATGTTAAGGTAACAGACATCGGCCTGCCATCGAATATAAATTTGGAGGATGCGATTCTTTTTCTGAGTCGTTCTGTCAAATTTTTTCCCTGGCTTGAAGAGGTTCCACTCAACAACATCAAGAATTCTTCTCCTCCCCATCTTGCAGCAAAATCCTCTTGTCTGACTGATTCCTTGATAATTTCAGCAACCTTATTCAAAACATAATCGCCACAATCATGACCATAGGTATCATTAAACTTTTTAAAATGATCAATATCTGTCATAACGATTGAAAAATCTTTTTTATTTTTTTTGTATTGCTCAATTTCTTCTTTAATTCTTTCTGTCATATGTCTTCTGTTGGGCAATTTTGTGAGGGGGTCTGTTCGTGACATTTTGTGGAGTTTATCCATAGTGATTTGTAATTTATAATTGTTTTTCTCGATTTCGTCATTGGCCCGACGAAGACTTTCTTCCATTTTCTTTCTTTCGATAATTTCCTGTTCGAGTTCTTTATTCTTTTCTGCCAGTGATTTCGATCTTTTTTTTACCAATTTTTCAAGCAAATGATTTCTTCTTTGAATACTAATGGTTTTGATTATGTAAATTGCATAGAAAAATACAAGGATAAGCAATCCCATTGCAATCTTGAACCAGGTCATTCTCCAAAAAGGGGGAATTACGTTAATATCTAAACGATATCCATTTTGATTCCATATACCATCATTGTTTGATGCAATTATTTGCAATGAATATTGACCATCAGGAATATTGGTATATCGGCCAAATCGTTTATTATTCATAATATTCCAATCTGTTTCAAATCCTTCAAGCCTGTATGCATAATTGTTTTCATCAGTTTGAATATAGTTCAGAGCAGCATATTCAAATTCAAAGGAATTATCTTTCCAACTGAAAGTTAATTGCTTGAGATTATCCAGAGATAGATTTTCAACAATATTTTCACCGCGGCGTTTCAATGACGTTAATACGACTGGCGGAATGTATTTATTCATCTCAATATTATTGGGGTTGAAAAAGTTAAATCCATTGATACCACCAAAGTAAAGTTCACCGGTTTTTGATTTTTCAACAGCACCAATGCAAAATTCATTATCCTGCAAACCATCATTGGTTGTAAAGTTTTGAAATTTCTTACTATTTGGATCAAATCGAGAAATTCCAAAATTTGTGCTTATCCATAAGTTACCTTTATTGTCTTCTTGAATGCCTTTAATATTATTATCAGGTAAACCATCCTCTTTTTTATATGAGATAAATTGATCTGTCTTTCGAATATACTGATTCAGCCCACCACCCAGAGTGCCTATCCATAGTCTTTCCTCAGAATCTTCAAAAACAGCTGAAATACCATTGTTCGATATACTGCTATCTGATGCATCATGTTTGTATTGTTTAAAATTATTATGCGACCTTACAATCTTGTTCAAGCCATTGGTTGTACCACACCACACATCTTTACGACTATCTTCAAAAATAACCCAGACATTGTTGGCGCTCAGCCCATTCGTTTGTTGATCGTAATGATAGAAATTATTGTAATTGGCATCAAAAAGAGATATTCCCATGTGCCAATATCCAATCCATAGCATTTCATGTTCATCCTCATGAAGTGAATAAACTCTATTATCTCTTAAGCTATTTGAATCTCCAGCTTTTTTTTGAAAGGTATAAAAGATTTCAGTATCACGATCCAAGCGACTTAATCCGCCATCAGTGCCAATCCATATATCGCCTCTTTTGCTTTCATATATTGCCCTGACAATATTATTGGGGATGCTTTCGGGGTTTTGTGGATCATGCTTAAAAAATGTATATTTACCTGTCGCTCTGTCAAAACGATTTAATCCACCCCCCAGGGTGCCTATCCAAAACAAACCGCTGCTATCCTCAAACAAACAATTAACCTTATTATTATTCAGAGAGTTTGGTTCACTTGTTTCATGTTTGACATGAAAAAAACGATTGTCTTCCCAGACATATTTATTCAGTCCATCCCCCCAGGTTCCGATCCACAAAATGCCAGAGAGATCTGTATACAAAGTCCAGATAATATCACTTCCCGGACTTTCAGGTCTATTTGGATTATGTTTATACCTGACAATACTGCCTGATTCGGGATTCAGTTTAATCAGACCATTGTTCCATAATCCAACCCATATATTACCATCTTTATCTTCCGAAATTCCTCTGACAATCTTGTCCTCAGGAGTTTTGAATCCATTTTTATCATTTAGATAGCTAACAAATTCATCTGTTTTCGGATCCAACAAATTTAAACCACCACCCCATGTACCGATCCAAATATTGCCGCGACGATCTTCATAAATAACATTGACAGTATCACCCGATAAGGATTTTGAATATTTTTTATCTTTACTGCCAATTACTTGATATGGATATCTAATAAATCCATTTTTTTTACGATCATATTTATTAAGACCTTTTCCTTCAGTACCGATCCAGATATTTCCTTTTGTATCGCCATATATCACATTGATAAGATCGCAGGATAAACTTTGTTTATTGTTTGTTTGATGTGAATAGTGTGTGGCGCGGCTACGTTTCCTGTCATATAAATCAATTCCGCCGCCATATGTACCTATCCAAAGAACATGATGATGATCTTCATAAATTGTCTTGATAATTGGATGACTTACGATTTCTGAATTTTTTTCAGGCGAAAACTGTTTGAATGTTTCTGTATTCCTGTTAAATAGATTCAGTCCACCGCCTTCAGTACCAACCCAGAGATTACGATCAAAATCTTCACACAAAGCGTGAACAACATTATTGCTGAGACTGTCAGGATTACCTTCAATATGTGTATAAACTTTAAATGTATATCCATTAAATACATTTAACCCGTTTTGTGTGCCAAACCACATATAACCCTTTGAATCCTGAAATATACACAAAACATTACTTTGTGAAAGACCATGCTTTGTAGATAATTTACTGAATCGAATATTATCAAAAGCATGGGCTGATATAATATTTATAAAAGCAATAATATTTAAAAAATATAAAATACATTTTTTCATGATACTAAAATTTTCATTATATTGTTTTTATTAAAAAAAATACTATTTTAATCTTTCTTTTGCTTAAGGTATATAAACTCAGCTTGTAAATGAATGTCTGTTGATGATGTACCAAGAAGAACATGAAACGATCCATTTTCAACCTGCCAGTCTCGATTTATTTCACTCCAGAATGATAAATCGTTTTTATTAATTTTTAACTCAATTTGTTTTGTTTCATACGCCTTTAAAGAAATACGTTGAAATCCTTTTAATTCCTTTTCAGGACGATTTTCAGAGCAATCAATATCATGAATATATAATTGTACAATTTCTGTACCATCAATATCACTTGTGTTTGAAATATTGCAAGTAACTGTTAATGTTTCATCACCAGTGATTATATCTGTTGATAATAATAGATTGTCAAGTTTAAACATGGAATATGAAAGCCCAAACCCAAAAGGAAAAAGGGCTTGAATTTTTTTTGAATCATACCAGCGATAGCCTGTAAAAATTCCTTCACGATAATGAATATCAAAGTTTGGAGAACCCCGATTCCACCCTTGAAAATCACGCGGCAAAGTGGTGTTTTCAGGAAGATAGTTTCCAAAATAGTGGGTTTCATTTTCAGTATGTTCAATTGAGAATGGCAATTTTCCTGAAGGATTGATATCACCAAAAAGAATTTCAGCCAAAGCCTTTGCACCATAGGTACCTGGAAACCAAGAATAGACGATGCCTTTGACATCATTAATCCAGGACGCCATTTCAACACCGCCTCCCGCAGAAAGAACGACAACAGTATTTTTATTTATTGATGATGTATTTCTGATAAATTCTTTTTGCGAATCTGAAAGATCAAATGGACGATCCATAAACTCGTGCTCAATCATTGTCAGAAATATTACAGCGATATCTGCATTTGCAATATCATTTCCAGGCATTTCATAATATGCGACATTAATATCATTTTTATCGGCAATACTTTTCATCGCATCCAGATATGTTATGAGCCTTTCACCCGGGTCAAACCCCCCTGCACCGCCGCCACTTGCTGTTGTCTGAACGACGTTTTCTCCAATAAGTGCCACTTTTTTGATTAATTTTTTCTTTATGGGTAAAATGGCATCCTGGTTTTTCAATAATACAATGCCTTGACGCGCTGTTTCAATAGCAATATGCTCATGTTTTGGCCAATTATTACGCAGTGATGGATCTTCATGTTTTTCATCAAACAGTCCAACCTCACAGAATGGCTTGAAAATATTGATTAAACGCTGGTCAATCAATGCTTCAGTAATGCTGCCATTATCCAAAAGTTTTTGAATTCTCTTACGCCCCAAAATGGCTGCTGATGGCATTTCAAGATCAAGACCTGATTTAATCGCTTTTTCAGTATCATAGATTGACCACCAATCCGTCATCACGAGACCATCAAAGCCCCATTCATTTCTTAATATATCGGTAATCAAATGTTTACTCTGTCCCACCCATTCACCATTTAACAGGTTGTATGATGTCATAACTGCTTTAACACCTGCTTCCTGAATGGCTGCTTTGAATGCAGGAAAATATATTTCATGAAGCGCTCGTTCGCTTACCACTGAATTACTGTTTCTGCGATAATGCTCAGAATTGTTTGCAACAAAATGTTTTACTGTGGCAATAACACCCATTTTTTGTACAGACTTGATATAAGGTACTAGCATTTTACATGCCAGATAAGGATCTTCCCCCAGATATTCAAAATTTCGTCCACAGTATGGAACGCGATACATATTGACACCAGGACCCAATAGAACGCGATAGCCATCAGCCTTGGATTGCTCAGCAACAGCAAGTCCATATGATGCAGAAAGCTCTGGGTTGAAAGTTGCTGCCAGGCAAATAAACGCTGGAAAAAGGATATGATCTTCAGTCATTTTACTGCCTGATGTGGCATCTGTCATTTTCACAACAGGTATACCCAGACGAGATAAAGGTTGGG
>Ga0272440_1002723_pt1 | contig 13598 bp, 9 predicted proteins | sample SSMMMBAug17_FD_192440 | JGI IMG/M metagenome (GOLD analysis project Ga0272440, IMG submission 192440) | Marine sediment archaeal communities from Little Sippewissett salt marsh, Falmouth, MA, United States - SSM-MMB-Aug17 | ecosystem: Environmental > Aquatic > Marine > Wetlands > Sediment ...
TTATGAATGAATTTGATTTATATCGATAACTTACAGCCTTGTAGCTGGCGCACATTTTGCCGACGCTAACTCTAACTTTTCCTGGCTCTTGACTCATACGATCTTACTGACTGAAACCTTGACACAGTGACTCTTCCTGACTCTAACTAACTAACCTATAGAAAAAGTATTCAACCCTGTAAAGTCAATCAATTAGCGACTTTTTCCATTGTTCAATTTTAAATCTCTAACTAACTTTTGATACATATTCTTATGCTTGCGACTGGCTCATTTGCCAATGAAGCAAGAATGATCTAAAGGCGAATAATATATAGATAAGCGGCGTAACGATGTCGACAAAAAAAGCAGCGTATAGCTGCTTTTTTCTCGACGAGTGGAGTCCGCTTGATCGGCTTGTTGAACTTTTTTATCTATAACCAAAAATTGGCATTGTTTTTGCTATTAGGAAAAGCTCCCCTTGTTTTTTCCGAACAAATTAGTTAAAAATAAAATTATTTTAAATGGTTAAACTTGTTTGTACGGTTAAAGTTTTTGCTGCGTTAGCTTAGTTCAACGCCTCGCATCACCGGCTCTGTCCGGTGGATGCATTGTTTATGCGTATTTACGCACAAACCGATAAACTTTTCTGGCTTCATCAATGCTGCGTATTTTAGCAGTGTGATACGTCCATCCAAGATGTTCACTAATAGCTGCATAAAGTGTCTTTCTATCTACACGTCCCGATTTCCATATGGGATCAAGAATTGTGTGAATTTCTTTCCTTGCGTTTTTAATTTCGGTGGTCGGTATGCAGCCAAGTGGCTTTATTCTGTTCTTCGTTTTATGATGACATCCGACATAGTTTCCACAACGGTCACATTTCCAAAAAGGCAGATTATGCAAGTCTAATCTATGAGGATATATTTCATTACCATCTGTTAGCCTTGCCTCTACCACTTTCATACACCCACAGCAATAAATTTCCATAATGTTTACCTGTGCATAATTTTACCATTAAAATGATGCCTCTAAGAGCCAAAAATGACATCATCCAAAAATATTTCATTACATTTTCAATTGATTAAAATATTTTACTCAGTTCGACCCTAATTTAACCTAATTTAGATTTTAGTTGAATATGAGATGGAGCAAGTCTTGCCAATCCATTTAATTTTGATTTTCCGGTCCTAACTTATTATTTAACCGAAAGTATGTTTTATTCTTTTCCATTGACGTTATAAAATACAAGACTGTAACTACAACTAAGAACAAACAGTAAGTGAAAAGAATAAACAGAAATCGAAATGAATAGTAAACTGTTACAATACATAAAAACGTTAGAATATTTCGTTATTTGAAACAATTAAATGACACTCATTTAATTGTTTGATTTTATAAGCTATTATAACTTATTAATCGTTAGAGTATTCGTCACTAATTTTGAAAAAAGCGTTAGACTATTTGTATCTTATTATTGATATTGGGTCAAATATTCTTTTTCTTTTGATTCCCTCTTGTTCGATAATACTACCGCCATGAGGATACATATTGTTTCCAGTATGACTATGAGCATCAATTATTTTGTCCATTTGTAATATATTCTCCTAAATTTTTCTCGTTACTTGCGGATATCTTAATAACTTCTGATGTTAAAAGCAGGCAAATAAAAATCTTATACCTTGATTCGATTTCCTTGTATGTCCCGTCTTTTTTAATGCTAAACAAGGCTTTTTTGCTTTTTTCAATCACTGTATATGGTGTTTGATTGCTAAAAGCCATATAAAGACCCTCTGACAATTGCTGCCCTCCTTGTTGTAGAGCCTTTCAGAGTTCGCCTATTGATTATTTGCTTATAATTATTGAGATCAGACATAATTAAATCCCTATTTTTCAATACTCTGCGCAATATAAAAAAGGACGCAATCTTCATCAAGTAGTTCTTAACGAACTATTTGATAATTGCAACAGATTGACACGTAGAGATGAAGTGATCTACATCTCTACATGCTCTGATAAAAAAATATGGATTTAATCACATTTTCCAATACAAATATCGCCTTCAGAAAGAATATTACCTTGAATATGCAGTGGTGCGTCCACATATGCACCATCACCGGGCAGCTCTGAAATAACACCGCCATAGAGATATTTTATTTTGGGGTCTCTTTGAAATTCTACACCTTCTCCTTGCGTAATAAGATGGTTACTCACAATGCCTCCCTGGCTGTCAAAAGCCCATCCATTATCAGTAGAAACAGAATAAATTGTACTTCTTACAGTACAACTACTGTTCATATAATGATAAGTATGACCAAATGAAATCCGGGCAAATCCTCTTCCCCCGCCAAAACTGCACAAGTTTTCTGTTGTCCATGCTTTGCTAAAGACAAAATCAATTCTTGCGTCATCGTCATACGTGCTGAATAATCCTGTGTCTTTTACACGACTGATTGGTCTATCGTCATTAATCGTTTCTACAACATGAACAAGCCTGATATACAAATGACCATTTTTGAAAACTAAAGCTCTTGCTGGAGAACGATTTTCAATACCACCAACTACTTGATATTTTTGTTCTGTCATATTAATTTTAACAGAAATGGTATTCACGTCAGTTGTTCCAGTTCCCCATATTTCCAATGTATGGTCTTCATATACAGAAATTGTTTGATTCCAAGTCCATGTGGAATTTTCAGGAAGTTGTACATGAATATGTTGATATTTTCGGAGTAAATCTTGTAATTGTTCGCCTAAATCAATTTCAGTATTTGTTAACGTGACATCATATCGTTTGACTTGTAGTTTGTTATTAACAATAACTTTTCCATCATTATCCACATAAAGCGCATCTTTTGGATTTCCATCAGCAGCATCCAGTGAATGGCGATTTGAAGGAAAACTTTCGTTTATTCCAGCAGCAATTTTTAACGAGTAAATTGCTTCCGGAATCCCTGTTTGACTATCTTGATTAACATCTATGTCATTGGCTAAGACAATTTGGCTGATCAATAAGCCTGTTATCATTGCAATAGTGAATACATTTTTCATTTTAAACCTCCTATTTATTTTATTGTGGCAGCATTTTTAATTAAAACACCGCTGCCTTTTTCCACTGTTAAATTAAAATTTTTCAGATCAATATCCAATGTTACGCCATCCGGTAGCGTTAATACACTAAGTGACTGTACCCTAACATTGGCAGGTGCTGTGGCCGAGTTTTTCATTGCACAACTTTGTGAAATAATCCAATCCCCGGAAAGAGGTGGTTTACATCTGTCATCAGGTTCAAGAATTTGAATGGTAAAATCTGCGGTTTTTGACCAGGGCTTCCAAATATCATTGATCTTTGATCGAACACGCCAATAATATGTGGAATTGTTGGTGAATGATTGATTGGTTTGATAAAATATATCTGACACAGAATTTATATCAAGCAGCGGTTGACTGAAAGAGGAATCAGACGCAACCTGAAGATGATAGATTACCTGTGCATCTGTTTCAAACAAATAGTCATCAGCATAGAGAAAACCTTCCACATTGACTTGACTGCCATCGCCTGCACCAATTTTAAAGCCCATATGCTGAATTTGAGTGATATCTGCGCCATCAGACCATTTCACATCTGAAGGCAAACTCGCCTTATAAACAACCCATTGATTACCTTTGGTAATATTTTGCCAAGAGGTATCCACATATTTCCAGTTTTTATCCTTAAATGCCAGTTGAACACCATTTTGCTTATGAGAATTAACAAGCGCCTGCGGAATCCATAATGCGACTGAAATTGTTTTACCGCTCAAATTTATTGGTTCAGGTAAATCCACCCACATCATACCTTTTGTATATCCATAAACGTTTTCATTTAATTTAAACTGACATTTCAATGCCCCAGAGCCGTTGTGGACATATTCGGAAGTGACTGTTGCATTGATAAATGCTTTGCAATCCTTATAGGTGTCTGGATACCATCCCATTGTATTTCCTGTTTCCCATTTGAAATTATTGGTAGTTGGCGGTATTGTATAAGTCCAGCTAAAGGTTTTAACCTGGGGAATTGTTGCATGATTTGAAGGAAAAAAAGGTGTTGGAATATGATCATCAGAACTGGTTAAATCTGGATCAGCAAAGGCTTCTTGCATCACAATTTCAACAGGTTTACCATTGATAATGTGTGTATTGCCGGTATTGACTTGATGGTCTGACAGATCAGTCATTATTTCCCATAAAAATATTCCTTGAAACCAGTCCACTTGTGACCAAAAATCAATGGTTCCGCCAACACAATTTGCTTGAATCGTTTCATTGTGCTCAGTCAATGTATTTGACCAGGGTGTATTTGCTGCGCCATTGGCTGAAGGATACCCTATTTCAGTAAATATGACAGATTTATCATGCTTTATCTGGCATGCGTGTATTTCTTCAAACCAATTTCTGTTTTTATAATCTATGGCTTGACTGCTTGTCCATCTATCAAAAATGTCCTGGCGGCTGATATCATTATTTTTATCCAAAGGAAAATACGCATCAATGCCAATAAAATCCATCAAATCCCAAAAACATACGTCTGAATACTCATCCCAATTCGCAGAATATACCAGTTTTCCATCATAAACATTTCTGATGGCTTCAATAAGTAATGCCCAATGGCTGCGATAGTCAGGCCCTGTAAGACTTTTTAATTCACATCCCACTGACAATAATTCGACATTTGTTTTTTGAGCAATTGCTGCATATTCGAGCATAACTGTCTGATAGCTTGAAAACCATTGATTTAAATCATTGGGAACAATCAATCCTCTGAATTGTCTATCTTTTGGGTCAAGATTAATTTTTAGAAAAACCTGAATTCCCCGATGGTGGGCATCGTTAATCGCATCAATCAAGGATTCTTCACTGGGTGTTTGTTGCTTGTCCTTATAAAGGGTGCTTGCATGAATATCATCCTGATAAACCCAGCCATTCAAAGCAACCCAATTGACATGGTCATACACAAGTTGATCTAATGCACGATCTGCATTAAAAAACGCATTGGTGCCCCATCCGGTTAAAGAAATGCCATTCATATGTGTCAGGGGCATATTTATTTCTTGCTTTGGTGTTGGTTCAGACAGGCAATTGACATTATTTTGCATGCATTGAGCATGGTTTGCAATGAGTGTCAAGGTATCGGAAAATTCCCATAACGAAAAATGATCATAATCCTTGTAGTACATATTTCCCTTTTCAAGTAAATGGGTTTCTTTACTGGAATTTACTTTTCCTGCAATCATCCAGAATAAATCGCCATCTGTTGCTTGATCCTGAGTTTGTTCAAATAGATAAAGCCAACGTTTGTAAGTATCATTTCTGTCAAATTCACTGACATCCATGATGCCAAATTCTTCAAAAATAATAGGCTTTGATTGTTGTTCAGCAATGGTCACATGATCAGTGATCCATTTTTGAGACCATTCAATATCTCTTTTCCAGTGATCCGGGTATAAATGAACAGTTCCAAAATCAATACTTTCAATAGATAGATTTTTTTCCCAATCAATGCCAAAATGACCATTGTAATAATCATCAGTTGTTCCAGCCTGCTTGAGTAAACCTTCATCACCCACGCCCATTAGATGATTGGGATCATTTTGTTTAATAAATGCGCTCATTTCAGAAATCCACTGATACACCTCATTTTGAGAGCAGTATTCTTTGTGTGTATAATGGCATCTTGGCTCATTGGCCAGTTCCCAGGCCATGATTGTTGGGTCATCTTTATATGCAATGCCTGTCAATGTATTCACCCGATTGATCATATGTTGAACGTAATTTTTATAATAATTTTTCGCGCATTCATTCGAGTAAAATATATCTTTATTGATGATTTCACCATTTTCATATTCAGGTGAAATGCCACACCATTCCAAATATTGCGCCATTCCTCCATAACTATTTGCGCCAGAAATGGTATCAATATCTGACCAGTAATTGACCAGCGGGATAATTAAACGAATGCCATGTTCTCCAGCAGATTTGATCACATAATCAAAATTTTGAAAGGTCGGTTCGTAAAATAATCCTGCTTCAGGTTGAAAACAACTGCCTTCGTTTCCATTTGGAATAAAGCCATCGTTGTCCTTAGAATATTTTGCTTTGCCATCAGCAAAGCCCCAGGTTCTAAGTACATTGATATTGTTTTCTTTTAAGGTTTTCATGATATCATCAATCATATAATGGGATTTGTAAAATAAGTAATAGTTATTTGCACCAGCAAAACGAAAGGGTTCACCTTGTAGTTCTAAATTTGATCCATTTCGGACAACAAACCCTTTGTTTAAATTGTCAAACATCATTTTGTTTTCAGTGCCACCAATGGTGACATTGTCAAGGTAGATTTTGCCCGCATAGGGTTGATTGGCATACAATTGAATACCGACTTTCAAAATATTTCTTAATGAATGAGACTGGATATCAGTAAATGCCAGACTGGGATCTGATTCTTTTTGATAAAATTGATCTGCATCAGAAAGATCAAAAGAAATTTCATTGACTGCCGGACCACCAACATCAATATCTTTGCTGCGGTACCACAAGCAATCGTTCTTTGATTTACATTCACCTGAATCAGTATTGTCAAACACAAAAAAACTGGCGACCATGCCATAAGGTAATACAGGCGGATCAAAACGAAGCGCTGCCCTGATAATGCGCTGATCTTTATTGCTGAAATCAATTGTTGGTTTCAGCTCTATGCCAATATACCCTTTGTTATTACCATCACATTGCGTCAATGTGCCGCTTTCAGTTGTAATGGTCTGACAGGTTTCTTCTCTAAAATTGGATTGAATAACAATCTGTTGGTCTTTTATTGAAATATCAGTCTTTTTCCAGGCATTTGCGCCCCAGGCGGGATCAATATTAAAATAAGGGCCATAGCCAAAAGGTTGACTGATTTGAAGATCATTTGTGAGTTGATTAAAATCATGCCTGTTATCCGACTGTGGCATTTTTAGAGAAGCGCGTGAAATTTGAATGGAATCAATATATATTCTTCCCTGAAAAGCTGTGCTTGTAAAATATTCTGGATTACTGTTCGTGCCTGCTGCTATTTTGATACCCACAAGTCGTATTTTCGTGATATCAAAGTTATTTTTATCATAATAAGGGGAAAAGGTTAAAGAGACCCATTCGTCAGTTTTAATATCTTCTCCAATATTTTTCCATGACGACATCTGGCATCGATCTAAATAATCTTTGACAACCAATTGAACGCCATTTGGAAATTGAGAATGTCCGGATGCTTCTTCAGGTACTTTTATTCTGACAGTCATGGTTTGATTTTTCATATTGCCTGGAAACATGACAATTGCCATACCTGCTTTTAAATGATCAATTGTTTCATCAATATGAACATCTATTGCAAGAGATGAATTACCATCGTAATGTTCGTCAGTGGTTATTGTCAAATTTTTAATACCCTGTTCGCTTATATATGTAGAAGGTGCCCAGCCATCTATATTGCTGTTTTCAAAATTAAATTCAATGATATCAATTTCATTGGCTGATAAAATAGACGTGCAGCAAATAAAGAAAACAAACAAAGATATGATAATATTTTTGGTAGTATTGATTTTCATTGATGCCTCCTTTTAGTTATCGCATTTTCCAATGCAGATATCCTGTTCTGAAGTGATATTTCCATTTAAAGTGAATTGGCCATTGACTTTGACATTGCTGTCTATTCTAACAGGCATGGATATCATTTTACCGGTTTTGATGGATTCATGGACTTCAGTTCTGTAGGTGCAGTCAACTTCTGTTTCATAGTTGGGATGATTATCAAATTCATTAAATATACAAGGTTGATTGTCAGTTCCTAAAATTGTTTTCAATGTAACGTTGTTATTCATACTCCTATAATTATAAGTTGTTTGGCCTCTTAACCATATAAATAAAAGGTCATTATAGGTATAATTCTTTATATAGGAAACAAAATGGCCCCGATTTTGTTGATATTGATATTCCAGAAAACTGGATCCATGTCCAAACTTCGAAGAATGCCAGAATATTTTTAAATTCATGCTGCCATGCCACTTAGCATCAGCATGCACGTTTGACCTTGTTATTTCGAATTCTGCTGGTCCTTGCGACCATGCCCTGTCATAAAATATGACTGCATAGTATTTATCCTTATCGCCATCGACAAAAAATGATTGGGCTTTGCAATAAATTGATTTCGTTTTAATAGCCCCATTAACTTCTAACACATAATCAGGGTTATCAGTATTAATGCCAACATTAACATCCTTGATGAAAACCTTGTTTCCATCTTGCTGCCAAACATTATCAATAGAAATTTGATTCTTTATGCCTGCCATTACTTGTGTAGCATAGATGGCTTCAGCATGATCAATTTTATCATCGTTATTGACATCGCCAAGAACGAAGGCAAACGAAATACCATTGATACAGGTTAATAATAAAATACTGAGACTTAAACAAATTTTTTTTCTCATGACAAAATTCCTTTCATAAAAAATAAATAAAAAATTAATGATAAAAAAACGTTTTATTTATAGAACAAACAGCAAAGAATTTTGTCCTGTTTTTTTTTCAAAAAATGGAAAAAAAATGATAATGGATTGATAAATCAACGCTTCAATCTTTTATTCATACATCACTTTGTCGATATACTCATCCTGTCCCATATTTATAAAAGATTTTGGGCGTTTGGGGTGGTAAATTTTGAGTAGTTTCTGGAATTGATTATAAAAGGGATGATTTTGATTGATTAAAGGAGCAAACCATTTTTCATATCTGGCTCTGAAACAGTACCAGGGATCAGATTTAAGTGATTCTTCAAGCCAGCTTAAACAATTCTTCCACTTGTTTTCAATGGCTGAAAATATTGCCAATGTATATGGAATGCGAGGATTTCGAACACCTTCTATTTCCATAAAATATTGAATGGATTCTTGTGCACAGTGGAATGCTTTTTCATACAGGTCTGATGATTGGCTGCCATAAATATTTGGATGATCCTTGTATAACATTGCAAGGTTGAAATGGGCTTTGGCATATTTGTTATCAATGGCGATAGCTGCTTTAAAATAGGATTCTGCTTTGATAATTTGATTTAACTCATAGTAGCTCCAGCCTGCATAATGGTAAGGTCTGGGATCTTTTTCTGCCATTTTATGTTGAATCATATATTCGTATAATTTTATCGCCTGATGATGTCTTTTAATAAATTCTTCGCCAGTGTATGAATATGCTGACATTTTATAGAGTTCACCCAGGCCGAAAATAATTTTTTTATCATTTGGATGATAGGTTCTGGCAATTGACAAGAAATGGATAGCAGTATTAATGGATTCAATATTTCCTGATTGAAGTAATGCATCACTGTAAAACAGGAATACTTTTCGCCAAAGATCAATCGTATTGAGGATGTCTTTTTTTGAAATATTTGAAGAATCATTTATTGTTATATCAAGTGTGTCCATTTTTGTATCATTGGTGATAACAGGCAAAGCAATGCTATGATCTTTAATTTTAAACTGAAATAGTTTGATTTGCATGGCAATATTGGCCAACTGCTGATAATCTGTTGTTTTCATAAACCTGTTCAAACTTTGCAATGAATCATTAAAAATACCTGCTGTGCTGTATTTTATTTTACTGTCCTGATGGGGATTCAGTAATAAAACACTAAGTAGAACAATTACAATCAGCAAAAAGGCATAAGACTGAGCAACAACTTTTTGAGACCATCCTTTGTTTCCCTTGAACATATCAAGAAAATAAGTCAACAGGATTTTCAATTTTTCAATTTCAAAAAGCAATGTTCTTTTTTGATATTGATTTGCAACCTTTTTACATAACCAGCACGACTGAATATGGTTATCAATTGAATCATCTTCCATAATAAATAAATGATATTTCAAATCTTCTACCGATGGACATCCATAAGGTGTTCGAGGAATTTTGGGTGTTATAATTCCATATTTTTGTTTCAGGTCATCAGGTAGATTTTCCACTGATGGCGCATTTTTGGTTAAACGAAATATATTTTCAATAAGATTTTTCATATTCAAAGCTCTCTTTCTAATAATGATTGTTCTTTGTTCTTTTTTCATTAACAATTGAAAATCTGTTTTGTCCGCAATTAATTCATTAAATTATTTTTGGTAAGGTATTTTTCTAATTTTTTTTTGGCTTTAACAAATTTATCATGAACACGTTGACGTGATTTAAAATTGAGCCTTACAGCAATTTCTTCAAAAGTATATCCTTCCCAAAAATGAAGTTTCACAATTGTTTTTTCCTGATCGTTTAAACAGCTTTCTATCCAATTATTCATACCAGAACGTAATAAAAATATATCTTCACTATTGACGTCTTCATTTTTTTGTATTTTTTCGATTGCATATTGAAGATCTTCATTAGAAGTTAATTTGACCAGACCTTTTCGTTTCATCTGGTACTTCCATCGTTTGCATTGAAAAATAATTTGTCGATAAACCCATGTTTTTGTGGAACATTGCATTTGAGGAATAAACTTATTTTTATTCCCCAATGTCAAAAAAAGATCAGCCCAGGCATTTTGAATGATATCCTCAGTTTCTTTATGAATACCATCACTGTTCATATTTGACATACAACCATAAAGTTCTTTGCTAATACATCGTTTCATAAAATCAATGAGTTGCTCATAAATCTTATTAAATGCACTCCTGTTGCCATTTTGAAATTCCATAACAAGATCATCGCCGCAATAAGGTTTATTTTTCATGGTAATTGTCCTTTTAAACTTTTATTTTTTTAGGCAATAATACCTTAAGAACTAATCAATAATAAGTATTACAGGCAATTTCATTGTTCCTATGGATATTTTTTTCAAATAGAATATCTCCAAATTTCTTCCCAACTTCCAGATAATTCTGATCTATCCAGTATATCAACAAGTGTTCGCTCAAAGTTTGTAACCCGGACTTGAAAACCGCCTCTTAAACTTTCCTTTACACAAAAATCTTCTTTTGCTTTATCATGTAACGTTATAGGTTGCATAACTCCAATAATCTCGCTGGATTGAAATTGAAACGGTAAGTTTTTTTTTGATGTCACATAATAAAATTTTGTAAAAACTGAATATGCTCTTCCATAGAACTCAAGCGCAGTATGAAATCCCAAAACAGCATCAGGAGTCATTTTTGATGCAATTTAAAATGGGTCTACAGGAAAAAGTTTAGGTTGTGTATCTGTCGGGATGACAGCATATAAACCGCAAAAATAACATTGTATTCAGTATTTTTGGTATGAATGATGCTATCCGCAGAATTAGTTATATGTTGTGCAATTGTTACAATTCATATTGGAATAAAAATGTTGAATTCATGAAAAATTTTAACTGAATGCGTGTTTGCATAGCATTTCACCCCTCGCACATGGATAGTTGTCCGAACTCTAAACCAATTGCTTGATTGCGCGGTAAATCTCATTAACGAACTTAAATTAGTTCGTTAATGGTTAGTTGTGTGGTTGTTCTGCATTTGAAACATCGCATTTGGCTGAATTATTAATATTTATTCTGTAAACATATGAATCATCAATAAATGTACCATTTACAATATTTTTAGACAATCTTATTCCAGTAATTTTTTTTCCTGTTGACATGGTTTTATTGAACAAATTGAACAAAGGATTTGAAGTATCAGAGGCACTTATATCATTTAATGAAATAAGTGCCTCTGATTCATCTGCTGTTTTGTTAGCTTTCAAGATACGTTTATAATAATTACGTGGGCCTTCGGTCTTTACTAATGGAGATGTGATAATCATCTTCCATATCTTTTTATCCTGTGAAAAGAACCACAATGCTGCCTCTACATTTGAGTTTGACTGATCAAATCGTTCAATAAGTCTTTCACCAGATTTTATCATTTCCTTTGATAAGTTTTCTCTTACCACCAACTCTTTATCCATAATAAAACTCATGATTTATTATTTGTGAGAAGGCCATTCAAAATCGCATAATTATGTGCACTCTGTTCCGTTTCCATAACTACTTTTCTTTTTTCTTTTTTTCAAAGCCACTCTATGCTGACGAGCTAAATCTGAAGATGGTGATAATTCAAAATTAATCTTATCAGGCAATGGTATTGTCTGGTAAACTGGAAGCCAATCTGAACGTAAAGACAGATATTTCCATTCTATATTTAATTAATGCATCTTTGACATCTTTATCCATTTAAACAACAACTCCTTCTTGAAGAATTTTTTGATAAACAGGTGTCCACAAGTATTTACCTTTTAATTTTTTATCATCAAAAACAAAAATATCAATTAAACAATTATGTTTCAATTCAATTTCATAAGCTAAGTCAAAAATACCCTCTTCAATTATCCTATCTGCATTTATTATACGCACAAATATATCTATATCTGAATGTATATGTCTATCTCCGCGAGCAGTTGAACCGAAAAGTCGCATTTCAACTAATTTATAGTTCTCCAATATTTTACTCTTTAAATCAAAAAGTATTTGCTTTGTATGTTTATCCATCATTTTTTTTATATCTTTTTCTCTTACTTAACATACTCATAGATTACTGTTGAGCAAAGTAATTACCACAAAAAGCTTACTGTTACGCTCAGTTTTTACCCTACCATAATTTTTATTGAATATCCATTTTTGAATATTAGCATAAACAAACTTTAAATCAATAATTAAATAAGTTATGGAGATACTGCTAAAATTGAACAGCGTGCGAGAGGACTCTGCGTTTTGTCTCAAGGTATTTGAGACAAAGTCCGACAATTAAGCAATTGCGATGAGCATTTCACTTTTTAGATTTCAGTTGATAGTTGTTCATCACATTTTCCTCATCTGCCGATTTCAGTGGACTCTGCTCCTTGCTTTCTGTTTTGATAAATTTCAGCTCAATTGCCGCTTTCAGCGGATTTCAAAAATAGGCCTTTTAAATTTGTTTAAAATCAAAACTTTAATACAATCTATATTTGTTACATCGCCTTAACGTACAAAATTAAGAGTATAATATATAGATAAGCGGCGTAACGATGTCGAGAAAAAAGCAGCGTATAGCTGCTTTTTTCTCGACGAGTGGAGTCCGCTTGATCGGCTTGTTGAACTTTTTTATCTATAACCAAAAATTGGCATTGTTTTTGCAGTTAGGAAAAGCTCCCCTTGTTTTTTCCGAACAAATTAGTTAAAAATGATATTATTTTAGATGGTTAAACTTGTTTGTACGGTTAAAGTTTTTGCTGCGTTAGCTTAGTTCAACGTTGCAAATGAGCGGCTTGTCCGCTCGATTGTTTGGTTATGCAAAAATGTGTTTAATTCGATAACAATCAATCGAAGTGCACAAGCCCAACGAAATTTGAGTTCTTATGAACACGGAAGCGATGTTAATCCACTTGATTGGTTATGTGAAAATGTGTTGAAAACGATTGTTGTCTTTATCTGCGATTTATTGTATTTTGTTGAAAGAATCTCTGTGTTTAAATCTGTTGCTGGTTATTCTATATCTTCACGTTTGAAACCTGGTCGCTTTACATATATTGAAATTGTTAATAAATTAATTATTTTTCAAGGAATTCTGATTTCCCATTAAAATATC
>Ga0272440_1002724_pt1 | contig 13596 bp, 9 predicted proteins | sample SSMMMBAug17_FD_192440 | JGI IMG/M metagenome (GOLD analysis project Ga0272440, IMG submission 192440) | Marine sediment archaeal communities from Little Sippewissett salt marsh, Falmouth, MA, United States - SSM-MMB-Aug17 | ecosystem: Environmental > Aquatic > Marine > Wetlands > Sediment ...
TTCTTGGCGGCTCTGCCGCCTGTTCAGTTCGTAGGTGGCAGAGCCACCTCGGAAAACGTTCCCAGGCAGAGCCTGGGAACGAGCATCGGAGCGAGTTTGCCTTAACCTGACGGCTATGGGGTTAGGGGACGCATCCTAATTATTAGTTTAAACAATTTATAGCGATGGAGAAAAATTAGCAGTATTAGAACAAGGCACATCAGATTTAAATGGTGCAATATTATTTTCATGCAGAATATATTGAAAACTATCTGCAAGGGCTTCCCAACTGGCCTCAATAATATCTTCTGAAACACCAATGGTTGTCCAGATATTTGAGTGATCTCTTGATGAAATCAAGACACGAACCTTAGCAGCAGTGCCATCCCGACCATCAATAACACGTACTTTAAAGTCCATGAGATGCATGTTATCGACATTTGGAAAAAAACGTTTTAAGGCTTTTCGCAAGGCATTATCCAAAGCACTGACCGGCCCTGTGCCTTCGGCAGCAATAATTTCTCCCTTTTGATTCCCAACACTTATTTTAATAACAGCATGAGCAGTACAGGGTAAATCCTTGTTTTTTTCAATAAATACGCGAAAAGATTCAAGTTCAAAGGCAGGTTGAAAACGATTTAAGTGTTTTTGCATTAACAGCTTTAAGGAACCATCAGCCCCTTCAAATTTATAGCCGCGTTTTTCCAGTTTTTTGATATCTTGAGAAATTTTCAAGGATGTTTCATCTGGCAAATGAATGTTAAACTCGTTGGCTTTATAATCAATATTGCTTTTTCCTGCAAGATCTGAAATCAGAACATCTCTGGAATTCCCAACCCATTTAGGATCCATATGTTCATAAGATTTTGGGTTGATCTTAATGGCGCTCACATGAATACCGCCTTTATGGGCAAAAGCACTTTCACCCACAAAGGGACGATTACTGAGTGGTATCATATTGGCTGTTTCACTGACAAATCGAGATAGATTTTTCAGATTTTTGAGTTGGTCAGCATCAATACAAGAATATCCCAGTTTGATGGCCAACAGAGGAATAATATTGATTAAATCTGCATTTCCACAACGTTCACCATAACCATTGATTGTCCCTTGAACCAGTGTTGCCCCAGCCTGAATCGCAGTAATCGAATTAGCAACAGCCAGACCACAATCATTATGCACATGAACTCCCAGACGAACCTTTGGAAAGTGTGCTTCCATATGCGATTTCACATGGGAGACAATTCGGGCAACATCATGAAGCATCAATCCGCCATTTGTATCGCATAAGGTGATTGTCTGAGCGCCACCTTCCATTGCAGCAGTGAGCGTCTCAATAGCATATTCTGATGATGCAAGATAGCCATCAAAAAAATGCTCGGCATCATAACACACGTTTCGATTGTGGGATGTTAGATATTCGATAGAATCCCGGATCATGGACAAATTTTCTGTGAGGGTATTTTTCATGATCTCTTGCACATGAAGTGTCCATGATTTTCCAAAAATAGCAATATCATGCGTTTCACTGGCCAGGAGCGCATTTAAATTGCTATCATAGGCAGCAGGCTTACCGGGTTTTCGTGTGGAGCCAAATGCCACCACCCGGGCATTTTTGAAATTCTCTTTTTGTATTTTATGAAAGAATTCACTGTCTTTTGGATTTGCTCCCGGCCATCCACCTTCAATAAAATGAATGCCGGTTCTATCTAATCGCCGGGCAATCTGAATTTTTTCATCAACTGAAAAATTGATGTTTTCACCTTGAGAACCATCTCTCAGGGTGGTGTCGTAGATAAATATTTGTTTCATTTGTTTGTCTCTTTTGAAATAAGGATGCTGATTTTCAAACATTCCTTAATTAATATAAGCGGCTTTCCCAATATCACTGAGAGGTTTTTTCATGAGGTCATAACTATTTTTGGTACAAAATAGCCATACAATTTTAGTTTTTTTATTGGCAGGTTTCGGTGGTGTATCGGCATATCCATCGGTATAGATAATAAGACCATCATACATAGTATGGGTATCAATGTATGCAATCACTTCTGAAAAACATGTACCACCACGACCAATAATGGCAGCTTTTTTTTGGGCTTTCTTCAATGTCATTACTTCCCCGCGGATTATGGTATCAAATTGAATAACATCCACTGATTCAATCCCATATTTAAATATTTGATTGATAATCGTAAAGCCCTTTCGTAAATCTTTTGTTGTCATGGATGCACTGACATCCACTGCAAACAATAGCCTGGTAGAAAAATCATATTTACTGCCCATGTATTGAAAGCCATACCGCCGACTGGGTTTCATTCGGGTGAGTATCCGACGATTGGATAGAATTGATGCCCGAAAATGACGTAAAATTTTTTTGTAATTGATCTCAGGAATCAGTGTTGCCAGAATAACTTCAGATATGTAACCAGCCTGGTTGCCCCAGGAATTGGTTTGGTGAGCAATTCGGATTCTATCATTAATGGTGGAGACCTGAAATTCATCGCGATCCCAATGTAATGTATTTTCAATGCCGCTTTTGTTTTCATTGGTGTAATGGGACAGGGAATTTTGATTCTGTCCGGCATTATCTGATTGTTGTGGATCATCTTGTCCCATACTTTTCGAGTCCTGTCGATGGTCATCAGAGTCGCTATCTGTTTCCCTGTCTTGCTGGTCATTTGGGTCACTTTCAGATTGTCTATCAGTTTGCTCGCTATCTGATTCACTACTTTGACCACCACTGCCAGTTTGCTCATTATCTGATTCACTACTTTGTGCACCGCTGCCAGATGCAGATGACATGGATTGCGCTTCCTCCTGTTGTTCCATGAGTTTTGTATAATACAGTTCGAAATATTGTTTATCCAGGCTGTCAGAATGAAATGCCTCTTTAGCGCTGGGTATGTCCAATTGAGTGGACAGATACTCCTTGAGTGTAATATTGCTTGCCTTATACGCAATGAGCGGGTTATCTTTTCTGCGGGTATATGGGTGCTTTAAAACAATGCGCATGGCTTCAGCTAACAGAACTTCTTGAAGCATTTCTTTGGATAGGGATTGAATGAATTCAGGATTGTATTCAATACGACCATGTCCCACTCTGATATTACGAATGTTCGGATTTTGACTCATCTTATGGGTCAGCCAGACACTAAACAAAAGAGGCTCCACAATAAACCATTTTTCAATTTCTTTTCTAATACGATTCTCAGCATGCATGTTATAATTTGATCCCATCTGCAAATTTGATTAATAAGTTATAGATTTCTTTAGATTCCACAAAAAAACTACGAACATTATCCAGATCGCCGGTTTGAAGGGTATTAAAAAAATCGGCAAGCACTTCCCGATGATCCGAGTCTTTTAAATAGTGGACATATTTTTCAAGATTCTGAAGCGCTTTGGTACGTTGGCCTTTCTTAAAATCCTTAAGGTGTTCATTGGTCCAAAACAAAACCTGCTGATTTAAATGAACCAGATCCTGTAAGGACAGTTTATTCAGTTGGGTTACGAGTTTTTTGGTAAAATGAAGGACTACCTGGTCCGGAGTAACTGTTTGAAGTGTATCGATAAATTTACGAAATGACATGGCTGCATTCACCCCAACAATACCGGCAATGGCTTTGATATGTTGGGGTGTAATGTCTTTCAGATTTAAGACAATGTCAGATACACGCACCCAGGCACGCCGATCGGGTGTTTTTTCAATATGTTCATCATCTGTTTCAGATCGTTGGGGCGGATCCAGGTAATTGCTGTTTTTCTGAATAAATGTAATAACACGTTCATCCAGTTTTGCCCGATGTGCCCAGGCAATCCAGTCTTCAATTTCTGGTACAAATTCATAAATGTTAAAACGTGAGACCAGTGCCGGGTCCAGATCTGTAATTTGATACTCATCTCCGGCATTGACAGCAGAAACAATTCGGCTGTCTTCTGGCAATTTACGTCCGGCCAGGGTTCGATTTAAAGTTAAGTCTTGAATGGCTTGCAACAGCTCTGGACGTGCCCGATTGAGCTCATCTAAAAATAATACCAATGGCTTGTTTTCAGTGGGCCACCAGAATGGTGGCATGAATTCAGTATGGCCGGTTTCAACATTTTTGTGGGGTAATCCAATTAAGTCACCCGGGTCACTCATTTGTCCCAAAAAAAAAGGAATAACCGGTAGATTCTTTTTCTCATAATAACTGGATAAAATTTGTGATTTTCCAATGCCATGTTTGCCCACCAAAAGAATATTTTGATTGGCAGGCGTTAAATCCAAGATGTCGATTAACTCTCTGACATTAATTCGAATACTCATTTTTCATTATCCCTCTTGTTTAGATTGGATATTACAATCATACATTTTTCTTATCTGGTGCAATCCAAAAATACGAACCATGCTTATTATTGGTAATTTTACATATTATGCCCTGATTGTAAAGTGCAATTGCTGCCTTAATACCCGATTCCAATTCCTGTAGAATATCATGAAATTTATTGTATGGAATATCAATTTCAATGATGAATTTATCGTCCAGGCGAATGGAAACTTTCATTTTCATGTGCATGATTTCAATATTGTAGGCCATATTCAGGTCTGTGCATAATGTCTTTACATGGCTCAGGACTGCTTCTTCTTTCATTTTTCGAACTTTATTCCTTTTTGCCTGATTTTTTTCCGACTGTTCACGTTTTTTATCAACTTCATGGTAGTATTCAACAATTTGATTTGAATCAGTAAATGGGGCTTCACCATATCCAGCCTTAACAACGAGCTCGTCTTTTTTATTAAAGCAAATTAAAATATTATCCTCTTCTCGATAGCTGAAGACTTTTGAATTTTTGGGTTTATAAGAAGCAAGTATTGTGAGCTTATCTGCACCATAATGATGAAGTTCATCTTTATAGATTCGGCCCACTTTTAGCGCCTTAAAAATTTTCAGCCTGGGCTTTAATTCTTTATAGATTGCGTCCAGCCTTTTAATTTTTTCAGATTCAGTGGGATAGACACCTTCAGTTTGTCCACAAAAAACTGTTCGGAGAATTTTTCGTGCGGATAAAGGATGTATTGCCATGTGAAACTCCTTTTTTGGTAGTGAATATTAAGGATTGCTCTAAAAATAACCTGGGTGTAACCCAAATTGCCGGTCAAAAAGATACCAGGCCAAGGGCGGCTTTAGCCCATAGCCGTCAGGTTAAGGCAAACATGCTCTGATGCTCGTTCCCAGGCTCTGCCTGGGAACGTTTTCCGAGGTGGCTTTGCCACCTACGAACTGAACAGGCGGCAGAGCCGCCAAGAACACGTTCCCAGGCAGAGCCTGGGAACGAGCATCAGAGCGAGTTTGCCTTAGCCTGACGGCTATGGGCTTTAGCCCTACGCTGTTCTTGCAATTGCCGAGATCATACATTCCTTGTATGGGCGTATGTACAAGTTCGAAGAAAATGTTACCTCGAAAAAATACCGAAATCCAACCAATGTCCGAAACCAATGTAGGGGCGAACCTTATGTTCGCCCTCTGAACTAAAACCAAAAACGAACCTATAAGGGTTCATGGTTTACCATTGCAATCAGACATAGGTTTAATTTCGGTTTCTGTTAGAGGGCGAACACAAGGTTCGCCCCTACATTGGGCGAACACAAGGTTCGCCCCTACATTGGGCGAACACAAGGTTCGCCCCAGGCCAACAAGCAAAACCAATGTTGGGCGAACATGAAAGTAAACATTTTCAGAACAAATGTCAAGAAAGGGATGCCTGTTCATCCGACCGATTTGTATTAATACCAGTTTCCAATAACCAAAAAAGCGCTCCATACTGCAGGATGCCAGAATTGAATTTTCTCAATCAAGCTTAATTGAGCCTTTTGAAGGGCTTCAGCTTTTGAGAAATTTTTCTGGTAAACATTGGAATAAAAACCAGAAATAATCTGTTTTGAGGCATAATCATCCACAGACCATAAGGTGGCAATAGCACATTTTGCACCTGCCTTCACAGCCACACCTGCCAGTCCAAAGGCTGCGCGTTCGTCACCAATGGCAGTCTGACAGGCACTGAGAGTCAAGAGGTCGATTGCTGACGATCGTGTTTGGGTGATCAGTTTTTCCAGACTATTCATTGTCAAGTGACCATCATGGGTGACCAGAAATGTTTTTTCAGGAATGCTTCCAAATTCACCATGGGTTGCCATATGAACAATGGAATATCTTTTTTCTGCAATATTATCTTTTAGAGTTGACACAGTGAAATCTTCATCCAGATAAATATCACCCGGGACAACCGATGCGATTGCCTTTATTTCTTCTGTAATTCGTGGCAAGGCATCGAACTTTAAATTTCCCATTATTCGTTCTTTGGTAATGCCACAAAACAAGCCATTGGGTGTGTTTCGATTTGTCTGGCCAATTCGTGTCAAATGCAATGCTGGAATGGTTACAATTGAAAACTCTTCTATGAGAAAACGTTCCTCTGCGTTTAAAAAGAGGGAAAAAGGTAACATCCGCATGGCGCCATCTGATGCAATTACCAATGTCTGAACATTTTGCTTCTTTAAATCATTGTAAATGGGGGCAATAATTAATTCATATAATTGCATTGCATCAGATTCAAAAAGTCCCCAATTGGGGATTTCATCACGTAATCGATAGATTGTTTTGTTAAACACTTCTGTTTGAATATTGAGGCGGTGATGCTTGAATCCATCAGGCAATTTTATGATCAGGCCCGGCTGCCCTGGAAATGGAATAAAATATATTACCCCAGTAGAATCCAAAGGTCTGTCCAGTTGCAGTTTGTCATCTTTTTGATACGCAACGCATGGATCATCAAAAATATCTTCCAGTTCTGCAGATTTGACTTTATCCATAGTCTTCCAGACGTTTTTTATACTATTGGTATAAAATTGCGGGCTGAGTTGGCCGGCCTCAGATGCTGCCAGGTTAAAATATATTTCAGATAATTCCAGATAAACCGGTTTTATTTTACGTTCAAATACATTTTTTTGGGTCAAATCACTATGATAAATCTGCTGTCGAATGGGCGTTAAATGCTCCATAGCATTGCCATAATGGGTGATTGCTTTTTTTATGTGTCCAGTCTTTCTATACAGACGTCCTAATTGCCAGTTGGCCAGATACAATATATGGGCTGCTGGAATGAGCTGGGCATAAAATACACTTTTTTGTGTGAGTGTGATGGCGTCATTGTATTGATTTGCCTGTTCGTATAGTTCTCCCATTCTTAGGTTAAGCAATGATTCCAACCTGTTGTCATGAATACTATCATTGATTCGCCGAACTTCATTGTAAATTTTGTATTCTTCAGCAGCATTGTCTGATAATCTATGATAGGCATACAGCCCGGCAATGTCTAAAAGGAGACATCCTTTTCGGTAAGAATCAGACAGACTACTCAGATAGCGGTAAGCATGAGTTAGTGATGTTTTCTTTAAGTTTGAATCCTGTTGTATGCTGTTTCTGGCATATACTTTTGCAATATTTACCATCAATTGCGCAAGGAAATGGTTTTCATGTTCTTGAATCTGTCTGGCGTATTGAATAGCCCTGGTAAACGCCTGGATCGCCTTTCTTGCATATTTTTCATTGTTTGCATGAATGCTGTATAATAAACCCATTTCATTGAGTGTTTGACATATTAACACCTGGCTTTGAGCCTTTTTTGCAATCTGCATGGATCTTTCAAATTTCTGTGCGGCTTTGCGATATTCATAAAAAAATGCATGGATATTCCCCAATGTATTATAAAATCTAACTGATATTTCCGGCGGGCATTGAACTATGATTGGAACGATTGGCAATAACAAATCAAGAGCCAATTGATGACGTCCCATAGCTTTAAGGGCGTTGGCTTGCATCACAATTGCCTGAACATAATTTTTTGATGTGGGGTCAAATGTTTGTTTTATTTTGGTCAACGCTTCTACTGCCCGGTCATACTGACCTTGAAATATGAGCGTTTCTATTGACTTTTCCCACGCCTGATTTGCCTGTACATTTTTTGCTATTAAGCAGATTACTATTAACAGTATATTGCCTATTGAACGTTTTTTAACCATCGGTTGCTTTTCATCCATTTTCTGTATATTTGACGATATCGACCATCATTTTGAATCTGACGCAAAAAATGATTGAGAAAATTCAAAAAATCAGGGTCCCCTTTTCGGATGCCCCATGCCAATGGTTCATATGTAAAAGATGTATCGAGAAAAAGCAGTTGGTCCTGTCCATGTTGAGCCAAAAATACAACACAACTGGGAAAGTCATAAACAAAAGCATCTGCTTTACCACTGATTACTTGCATTAACGCCTCTGTTTCTGTCTCAAATGACTTGTAGGTACATTTTGGAATTTGTTGTTTTACAGCTTGTTCACCTGTAGTAGCTAGCTTAGATACCACAGTATATTTTGATGCATTGAGATCCCGATACGATTCAACAATAGATTCGTGTTTTTTATTGAGAAGAATTGTTTGTCCGGTAACAAAATAGGGATCCGAAAAGTTGATTGCCAAATTTCTTTGCTGGGTAATTGTCATACCGCTCATAATGATATCAATTTTTCCGGTTTTTAATGCCGGGATAATGCGGTCCCAGGCAGTATTAACCGGTACAAAAGTCACTTTCATGGCTGTTGCCATTTCCCTGGCAATATCAATGTCAAAGCCGATAAAATTACCTTTCTTATCAACCATTTCAAAGGGCATGTATCCAGCTTCAAACCCAACCCGCAACTCACCCCGCTTTAAGATTGATACCAATGCTGATTGTTTGGATAATTCATTAGCTGATGCCAAAACTGTTAAAAAAAGCAACAGAATGAAGGTGATAGCTATAACATAGCATTTTTTTACTTGACCCATTGTATTATCTCCTTGTTGTTATTGTCGTTCAATTATGTTTTTCATAGCATTTTTACCTTCTGGTTCCCTTGATCCAGCGTGGGAATACATACTTGGACGCTCCAGCGTCACATACACAATGAACGAACTTAACACATGTAATTAAATCATACAAATCATAAAAAAAAATGCAAGAAAAAAACGCTCACTCTTTTTTAAGAAATATAAAGGATACCGATATTTCTTATCCCAGGCTGCCAAAATATTTATTTTCCATATAAAACGCAACAAGGCATTTATATTGCAATCAAATATCAAGCATTGAATTACAGTCATTCCATATAAAACAATCAAAAAATCAATGGAGACGACATGAACCATAAGCCTATAGCCATCATTGCAACTCCTGAAGAGGATCAAATGGAAAGGATCAAAGCGGTCTGCAATAGTTGCCATATGAATCATATTGGTGTTAAAACAATGCAAGAAGTGTTGGATCACACACAACAAAAACCATATACCATTTTATTCATTTCCGATATGATTACTGAGGATCACCTGTGCAACGAAATATTGACCATCCGAAATCAAGCCATCAATAAATATCTACCGGTTCTTGTTCTTTGTTCAACCTTTCCTTCAATTTCAAATGATAAAATGAAACTACTGATCCGCGCGCCATTTGATATCATTGAAAATCCCATAAATTCCAATATTCTAACCTGTAAAGTTCATATGTTGCTGACACTCAATCATCAGAAACAGGCACTTCAGTCAGAAATTCAAAAGTCTGCGCGTGCCATATCTGCTAAAAATGCCTTTTTATCCAGTATTACCCATGAAATCCGCACACCTATCAACTCCATTATTGGCATGTCCGACTTGCTGATGGATGAAAAACTGGATCAGGACCAAAAGAAATTTGTGCGTAGCATTCGATGTTCAGGTGAAATGCTGTTGGCCTTATTTAATACCAAAATTGATTATACCAATATTCAGACTGATACACTTCAATTGGATTCAAAGGTATTTGAATCCAAAAGTATTATTGAGAAAATTAGTGCCATGCTTGATGGATATTTAAAGTCAAAACGAACAAAGTTGATAACTAAAATTGACCCAGACCTACCTCGCGTTTTACTGGGTGATCCATATCGCTTTGAACAAGTACTGTTCAATATATTGCTTGTAAGCATTGAGCAAACCATTAATAATTCAGTGACATTGCATATCAAAGTTCACAGTAAGCAACACGACATAATCAAGCTATACCTTTGCATTGAAGACGAAAACATTGGCCTGACTGATCAACAGAAACACAGCCTGACTGACGACTCTGACGCTGATTTTGGAAATGCGCACATTGGCTTATTTGTGACAAGACATATTGTTCGCAAAATGGATGGCAACATCGGCTTTTCAATTAATAATGAAAAGAGAGCTGAACTTTGGTGTACAATATGCTTTACAAAAACATCTCAAGGTTTTCTAACCGACTGTGAGATTGCAGATGAAGAACAAACCAGGGTGTTAAAGTGTGAATCATTACAGGCAGAAGACATTCGGATTTTATTGGTTGAAGACAGTCCTATCAATCAGTTATTGGGAGTAAAAACCTTAAATAAAATGGGTTTTACACAGATTGAAACTGCGGATAATGGTGAAGAAGCAATCAATTGCCTGACCCAAAAAGATTTTGATCTGGTTCTGATGGATATCTTTATGCCAGTGATGAATGGACTGGAAGCATCCCGCCTCATCAGACATCAAAAAACAATCCGAAATCCCAATTTGCCTATTGTTGCCATGACTGCCCAGGACACTGATCTCATTCAAAATGATTTTAAGAATTATGGCATTTCTACATGGTTATCAAAACCATTTGAAATAGAAAAACTGGCAACTGTCTTAACACAGCTCTTTCCGGGTCTGACAATGTCATCATTGAATAAAAAAAGTGATAATTCTAGCGATCAGACCAATGAATCAAAGTCATCTGAAAACAGAATAGCAAAGAACAACAAAATGACTGTATTTGACAAAAAGAAATTGCTGGAAAGACTGGATGGCGATGAAGCACTTTACCAGGATCTTATACAAGGATTTCTGTCTGACATTCCGGTGCAAATCAACAAGCTTGAAAAGGCATTGGATTTTGATGATTTGACCATTGCAGAGCGGACAGCCCATACCCTTAAAGGGGCATTTTCAAATGTAGGGGCACAGATTTTGCAAAAAATTGCACAAGACCTGGAAAACAACATTCAAAATGGTGATATTGACAAAATTACCATGAATATTCATTCATTAAAAAAGTCTTTTAAACATATTACGAATTATATTTAAATGAACAATAGTTTTAAACAAATACTTATTGCCGATGATGACTATACCAGTCGTCGGCTTTTGGAAATCAGGCTCCACAAGTTTGGTTATGAAGTCATTTCTGCTTGTGATGGCAAAGAAGCCTGGGAGATTATTCAGCAAAAAGAGTCGCCAAACATGATTATTCTTGATTGGATGATGCCTGGCATTACAGGGGTCGATATCTGTAAAAAGGTGCGCTCGCTGGATAATTTTAATGACAGATACAAATATGTTATTTTGCTGACCGCTCGGGGATCCAAAGAAGATATCATTTCCGGGCTTGACTCTGGCGCAGATGACTATTTAACCAAACCTTTTGATGACACAGAACTGCTGATGCGCATTCGTGCTGGCAGACGAATCCTTGATTTACAGGAAAAATTGCAATACAGCGCAACACACGATGCGCTCACAGGTATCAATAATAGAGGGGCCATCATACAATCTTTGGAACAACAGTTATCTCGAAGTTCACGTGAAAATATACCCCTTAGTATTGGTATGCTGGATATTGATTATTTTAAAAGGGTCAATGATACACATGGACACCTTGCTGGTGATTATGTGCTAAAAGAAGTCTGTCAACGCATTAAAAGCTGCCTGAGAAACTATGATATGGTTGGTCGTTATGGGGGTGAAGAAATTTTAATTATTACGCCAGGAGCAGACAAGGAGCAGGCATTGCGCATTTTTGAACGAATTCGACAGACCATTGGTGAGAAAAAAATGAAAGATGATGCTGCTGACGCTGCTGAACTGTTTGTAACTGTCAGTATTGGCATTGCAACCTTTACAAAAGACATGAAAACCAAAAACTTGATTCAGATTGCTGATACAGCCCTGTATCATGCAAAAGAGAATGGCAGAAATCAGGTTTGCTGTTCCCAGTGAAAAACGAATGCCAACATACGCCCACATTAATATGGTCTAAACAATCAAAAAAGTCTTATATCCATAAATCAATGGCCCGGAAAAAAGCAGGGCATCAATTCGATCTAACAGCCCGCCATGACCGGGCAGTAAATTTCCTGAATCTTTGATATTTGATACTCGTTTAAAGGCGGATTCAAATAAATCACCCAATGGTGCAACGATTCCAACAACAGTTGATAAGCCAATCATATGAGCCATTGAAATGGGTAAATGCAACAAGATTGCAAAAAACAGACAGGTCAAAACACACAAAAACAACCCGCCCAGAAAGCCTTCTATGGTTTTTTTAGGACTGACTGCCGGGCATAAAGCATGCTTACCAAATTGTTTGCCAATAAAATATCCACCTGTATCACAGGCAAATACCATCATAAAAGTGACATATATCCATTTATGTCCATTCTCAAATTGATGAATCAGCAACATAAACCCAACCAGACCTGGAATATAAAGAAAACCCAATGTCTGTCGGGTGACAATATCCAAAATACCTGTCTGATCACGAAATCGAATTACGACAATACCTGCCATAATCATAAGGTTAAGGGTAGCGATCATCCATAAATATTCAGGATAGCCTGTGTATAAAAGTAATAGCCATAATGGCGTCAAAATATATGCTACAATAAGGGCTTCATGAAAGATTGAAACTTCTGTTAGTGAAATACTATAAAATTCGTACAGGCAGATTAGTGCTGCCAATGTTACAAGTATTAAAAAACTGATTGATCCATATATCACCAAAAAAAGCAATGGTAAGGCGATCATCGCTGTTTGCCAACGCCTGGAGAGTTCTTTTTTCATAGAAAATCCATAATGTTAAGGGCGCAGATACAAGAAAACTATTTTTTATCACATATCAGCGTGAGAAAGATAGCCTGTTTGTCTATTAAAATGGAAAACTGTGTTATGTATTCCTGTTTCCACAATAATTTCTGTACACCCAGAGTTTTTTGTTTGTTTCGACTTTGTCTATATCAGTTTAGAATAGAGTTGTCAATTGTTTTAAACCTGATGGTAAAACAGTTATTTCAAAATAGCTTTGACAATTCACTCATTTCAGGATAATCTTAATAGATTTTCAGGTATGCATGCTCGGGTAGCGTCAGGCTAAGAATGTACGATCTCGGCAATTGCAAGACCAGCGAAGTACAGCAAGGGAGAAATAATGCCCCGGTTTTAGCTATAAAAATCCAGCAATGCAAAATTGCGGCAAAGCCGCGACCGCCTGGGGTTGAAACCCCCCATTATTGATATTGTTCGTTTTGAGGTAAATGTACTGTAGAGACGTAGCATGCTACGTCTCTACACGACCTTATTTTGTTGGACGATCAATAAAAATGAAAATAACGTCCCCATTATTGATATTGTTCGTTTTGAGGTAAATGTACTGTAGAGACGTAGCATGCTACGTCTCTACACGACCTTATTTTGTTGGACGATCAATAAAAATGAGGATGTTATTTTCCGAGCATT
>Ga0272440_1002725_pt1 | contig 13596 bp, 4 predicted proteins | sample SSMMMBAug17_FD_192440 | JGI IMG/M metagenome (GOLD analysis project Ga0272440, IMG submission 192440) | Marine sediment archaeal communities from Little Sippewissett salt marsh, Falmouth, MA, United States - SSM-MMB-Aug17 | ecosystem: Environmental > Aquatic > Marine > Wetlands > Sediment ...
TCTATAACACTTACAGTAAGCCCAAAAAACAGACGACCTGTCGTTAATTCGGATTTTACAGTAATTCCAGAAGATTACTTCTATGTTTACCAAATTGAAGGAAGTGATTATGAACATTCGCCATTAAGGTTTAGCATCACAACAGAGCCAGTAAATGGACGAATTATTGATTTTAATCAACTAACTGGATCATTCAGGTATGTTCCATTTGAAAATTTTAATGGTACAGAATATATTTCTTATATTGCGAACGATGGAACCGATAATTCTGATCCCGGAACATTAACCATCACAGTAACGTCAGTCAATGATGTACCTGTTGCATTTGATCATCACTATACGATTCTAAAAAATCAACACTTAACTTTTTATCTTGAAGCCAATGATGTTGATACTGAAGATGCGATGTTTTATCGATTGACACAAACAACGCAAACAATTGGATTACCAGATATAGAAAATTTCGACACCGGTTTTGCGCAATATACCCCCAAACAAAATTTTACAGGAGAAGATTGGTTTGGTTTTTATGTCAAAGACAATAAAAATGCATATTCAAATATCGCCATTATTTCCATTGATATTATTGACTCATTTGTCCAACAATATACCTTAACGATCAATGTGACAGGGGCATATCAAGAGAGTGATTATATCGATTATGCAATATTGGATTCTACAGATAATCATGAGGTTCTTTCAGGAAAAACAAACAAAGCATCATTTATTGTTTCTCTGGTTCAGGGAAATTATCGCTTAATCCTCATTGGAGATGGGTATGAACCCTATGAATATCAGTACAATGATAGCAAAATAATTGATGTTTATCAGAATAAAACCATTGAATGCAACATTTCAAAAAATGAGCATTTTCATCCATATGAACCCAAAGTCCAGGTCAGCAAAACACTTCGTTATAATGGTTTTGATCTGAGAATGGTGAAAGAAAACTTTACTGACATGTTTGTTATGAAAATAAATGATCATGTGATCAATACAGGAAATGAAAAATGGCCATATACCTATCAATGGACAGTGCAATCGTCACCATTTACAGTCTCGGCATCAAATACACCATATACTGGCGATTTGTATTATCAGATCAGATTCGATTTTTATGACTACAATGACTATGTTGATTCTTATACAGTTACCTATTATCAAATTGCAGATAAAGACGTATTGGAAGAATATAAGTCAGCCGACAGAAAAGCTTTTGAAGAAGATTTTGGTAATGGTGGTGCTTATAGTTCGAAAGCCATATATGATACCGAAGGTCAAGGCTTTTTTTATCCATACATGGGAACAAGCCTTGATCTATATGTGAAACCGGGTACAGGTGGTTATACAAATGTTGTGATTGATATTCCCAGAATTCCCCTTGAGTATCTGGTTATTGATGATAAGGAATATTGGAAATACGATGAAGCAACCGATTTTTATAATGTTGTTGAAAATTCGACACTCAAACTTTCACCATCCACACGTTTAAAGGTAAAATACAGTCATTATGCTTTTGCCATGACGATTGCTTCAGGAATAGCGATTGATTTTTATATTGATGAAGGGCCATATAAAAATACAAAAGTTCGGTACAATCCTATGCTCAAAAAAGGTGATGATTACGAACGTTTTTCAGATGCACCCACTATTGCTGTTCCTCTCCTTCTAAATAGTAACTACAATAAATTTGATACCTTCAGTGAAGCTCTTCTGAATTTAATGAACACATTCCCCGCACTTATCGATGAAAAAGGCGATGGTGCATATCTTGAAACTGAAACATATAATGTGAGCCGCTTTCAAAAAGTTCAATTGCCATTTATTTTGGAAAATAAGATCATCGTGTATCTTCAGGCCAATCATTTAACAAGGTTTGCAGCTTTATGGTCAAGTCCTGTTGAAGAAGACAACCCTTCAAATCAATATTTTCATGCAGATTCAATAGACAGTGGGGGATGTTTTATTGAATCTCTTTTCAAATAATATTGTTGAACATGTTCAACGATTACCAGAAATCGACTCCAACTGGATTGAATTCTCTCAACATCAAAAGTATCTACGTATGATTAATCGGGTTCTTAATTTCATGAAATAGTTTTATTTGATAGCGAACTAAAGACAGTAGAGACGTGGCATGCCACGTCTCTACGACTTGACAACACCTATTGGTTATTCCAATAAAGGGTGTATGTCCGGTTGTAAACAACTTGAAAAACCGGCCTTCTGTATTTAATACCCCAGGCGTTGATTTAATTCATTCAACACTTTTTGTGCAGCAACCGGAATGACAGTTCCAGGTCCAAAAATGGCATTGGCACCATTGTTTAATAGAAAATCATAATCTGATGGTGGAATGACCCCGCCCACAACAATCATAATGTCCGGGCGATCTAGTTTTTTAAGCTCTTCTACCAGTTGAGGAAGTAAAGTCTTATGGCCACCGGCAAGAGAACTGAAACCAACCATGTGAACATCATTTTCAACTGCCTGAAGAGCTGTTTCTTCAGGTGTTTGAAACAATGGTCCAATATCAACATCAAAACCAAGATCGGCAAATGCGGTTGAAATAACTTTGGCACCGCGATCATGGCCATCCTGTCCCATCTTGGCAACCAGAATTCTGGGTCTTCGACCTTCTTTTTCTTCAAAATCACGTGTCATTTGAATAACACGCTGAACGTCTTCTTTTTCTGAACATTCTGCACTATAAACACCAGAAATTGCCCGAATAACAGCTTTATGTCGTCCAAATACTTTTTCCATGGCTTCAGATATCTCACCTAAAGTTGCCCTTGCCCTTGCTGCTTCAACAGATAATTCCAGGAGATTACCGGTGCCATTTTCAGCATGATGCGTTAAGGCGTTTAATACTTCTTTAACTCGTGTATCATCCCTGTCACGTTTTAGCTGCTTTAAACGATTCAACTGATTATTTCGAACAGCAGTATTGTCAACTTCAAGAGTGTCAATAGCATCTTCCCGATCCAGGCAATAGGTATTCACACCAATAATTCGTTCTTTGCCAGAATCAATATTGGCTTGTCTTCTGGCGGCAGCCTCTTCGATACGCATTTTGGGAAGTCCTGTTTCAATGGCTTTTGCCATACCACCCAGGTCTTCAATTTCTTGAATATGACTCCAGGCTCGATGCAAAATGCCATGAGTTAAAGCTTCCAGATAGTATGATCCTGCCCAGGGATCGACCGGACGTAAAATGTTTATTTCTTCCTGAAGGAAAAGTTGGGTATTTCTTGATATTCGAGCAGAAAAATCAGTGGGAAGTGCAATGGCCTCGTCCAGGGAGTTGGTATGCATGGACTGAGTGTGTCCCAAAGCAGCAGCCATGGCTTCAATACAGGTTCTGGCTACGTTGTTAAAAGGATCGCCTTCAGTTAAACTCCATCCTGAAGTCTGGCAGTGGGTCCTCAATGCCAGGGATTTTGGGTTTTGGGGCTTGAACTGGTTGACTATTTTTGACCAGAGAATACGACCAGCACGCATCTTTGCAATTTCCATAAAATAATTCATGCCAATGGCCCAGAAAAAAGAAAGACGCGGTGCAAAGGCATCAATATCCATTCCAGCGTTGATCCCTGCCCGAATATATTGAAGTCCATCAGCCAGCGTATAGGCCAATTCAATGTCTGAAGTCGCTCCGGCTTCTTCCATATGATATCCAGAGATACTGATACTATTGAATTTTTTCATCTGTTGTGAAGTGTGGCTGAAAATATCAGAAATAATTTTCATGGAAGGTTCTGGTGGATAAATATAGGTATTTCGTACCATATATTCTTTTAAAATGTCATTTTGAATGGTTCCAATTAATTGTTCCTGAGAAACACCCTGTTCTTCAGCACTAACAATGTAAAAAGCCATCACAGGAAGGACAGCACCATTCATGGTCATAGAAACAGACATTTTATCTAAAGGGATACCATCAAACAAAATTTTCATATCCAAAATTGAATCCACCGCAACACCCGCTTTGCCAACATCTCCCACGACACGAGGATGATCAGAGTCATATCCCCTGTGTGTTGCCAGATCAAAAGCAATAGACAGACCTTTTTGACCGGCGGCTAAATTTCGTCTATAAAAGGCATTACTTTCTTCTGCTGTTGAAAAACCAGCATATTGACGAACTGTCCAGGGACGCTGTACAAACATGGTGGCATAAGGACCTCGTAGATAGGGCGGAATACCAGCCGCATAATGGATATGTTCGGCATCTTTGATATCATCTGATGTATACAGCGGTTTGACATCAATTTGTTCCATTGTTTTCCAAATCATGTCATCAATGGTGCCACAGCCTTCAGATTCTGCTTGTTGTTTCCATTGATCTACAGTGGTATTGGATGATTGAACTGAAAAATCCATTGTTGTAAAATCAGGCATTGTCATGATGTCACCCCCATTTGTTGTTGCAAATTTTCTAAAAATGCCAGTGCATCAGTTTTTAAATGAATAAAATCATCCACTCCTGCATCTTTAAATGTCTGGATATGATCTTTAGGATATCCAGCAACAATCACTATATTTTTATTGGATAATTGTTTGATAGATCTCGCAAGGCCTGGAACAATATCCGGATAGGTATCATCTGTAGAACAGATCACAGCAATTTGTGCATCAGAGGCTTTAAATGCAGCAACAGCCTCGTCAATTGTTTGAAATCCCTTGTTCCCTTGAACATCAAAAGCAGCCAGCTCAAAAAAACCTGTTGAAAAATCTGCGCGCGCTTTGTGTTGCGGTATGGGCCCCATATTGGCCAGAAAAATTATCGGTGTTTGCCCCTGTTTCAAGGCAAAGTTTTGAGTGCTATATCGCAAATTTTCAAATCGTTCTGCTGCACGATGCTGTTGAACAGGTTCGACTTGAATCGTATTGTCTGACACTGTTCTTATCACTGAAATTATTTCAGCAAGGGATGCACCCGATGCAGCCGCTTCAATTGCCTGAAAAAAATATCCTTTTTGTTTTTTTGCTATTGCTGCTTGCAATGTATTCAAAGATGACTGCAATTTTTCAGTATCTCTTTTTTGTTTAAATTGACTGACTTTGATGGATCGGGATTTTGCAACTGCTTTCATATCAGGAACATTGGCTCTGACAGGAACTTCTTTTAAATTTGGATATTTATTCGTTCCCACAAATACTGTTTTTCTAAAGGAAATATTTTTCAAACGTTCACTGGCTTTAGCTTTGAGATTGTTTTGGATGATGCCTTTTTTCAAGGATTCAAACATGCCACCATTTTTTTCAATGTGTTGAAACTCTTCCCAAATTTTTTGAGCCAGTTCATAAGTCAGACGTTCAACATACCAGGACCCACCGGCAGGATCAACCGGATGTTTAAAATGACTTTCATCGCGCAAAACAATCTGAAGATTTCGAGCAATTCGTCTTGAAAATGCTGTTGGCAGTCCAAGCAAGGCATCAAAGGGTTCGACATGAAGGCTGTCGCATCCGCCACAAATCGCAGAAAAAGCCTCAGTGGTCACACGAAGCATGTTTACGTATGGATCGGTTTTGGTTTTATTGTAAGATGATGTTCTGGCATGAATGACCATTTTTTGCGAATTGTCATTACCACCAAAAGCATGAACGATTTTTTCCCAAACCAGGCGGATGGCTCTTAATTTTGCCATTTCCATAAAAAAATCACTTCCAATGGATAGCTGAAATGCAATGGATTGACAGATATTATCAATATCCATGTCACGATTCAAAAGCGCACGAATGTATTCAACTGATGTTGCTATAACATAAGCGGATTCACAAACAGCAGAACCGCCACTGTTATGATAAGGAAGGCCTGATGGGCTTATGGTTCTTAATTTTGGAGCGTTTGAAGATGTCCATTGAAGCAGCTCATGCATTTCATCATAAAAAACCGATAAGGGAGATGACAAATTTCCAGTTTGCGCCAGTATTCCCAAAGGATCAACGCCAATCCAACCTGAAACATTTTTGGGATCAATGTTTTGTGTTTGAATAAAAGCCATCAATAATGCAGCAATGGCAAGACCGGAATCTCCGGCATGAACCAGAATCGGTATCTGAGCAAGATCAAAATTTTTTAACGCCATTGCCCAATCGTCATAAGTGCTAAGAGACATGCCTCCTAATCCAACCTGAGAAACATTTTCTGAGTCAGGATCATCGAGACCTCTTTTGGATGCCATATCCAGTGGAATATTGATTGCTGTTTGTCCTCGTTGAAGATCATTTTTTAGGGCTTCGTTGGTAACAAATGGATCAGGATATTTAATTTCCTGAGCCACAAGCCATGAATGACAAATTGAACCGGTTGGCTGGCAACCGCGTACATAAGGGGAAAAACCGGGTAATGCGTTTGTCTGCGCTAATTCATCTGTATCTTTAGGAAAATACATAGGAGAAATATCGATTCCCTCAATGGACTTTTTTATCAAACGTTCAAAAGGTTTACCTTTAAGTTGTTTTTCAACGCTTTCGCACCATTGTTGATAACTATGAGGTGGAAAATCGTCATGTAAGGTTAATTTTTTTTGCATAAATCCTCCATTTACATCAGTTCAGGATGATCGCTCACAGAGCTCAACCAAAACGCCTTGTGTGGCCTTTGGGTGTAAAAAGGCTATTTTGGCGCCACCTGCACCCATTCTCGGTTTTTCATCAATCAGACGAATTCCTTTTGCTTTAAGTTCTTCAAGAGCGGCTTCAATATTGTCCACTCTAAATGCAACATGTTGAATGCCCTGCCCTTTTTTCTCAATAAATTTGGCGACCGGTCCATCAGAAGAGGTTGACTCCAATAATTCAACTTCACTTTCACCCACCGGAAAAAAGGCGGTTGTCACTTTTTGAGCCTCCACTGTTTCTGATCCCTCAAATTTTAACCCTAAAACATCACTCCAAAAATTTTTACCTTCATCAATGCTGTTAACAGCAATTCCCAGATGATCAATTTTCAATATGTTCATGAATCCTCCTTTTAAAGACTTCCTTTTTTCAAAGATTTAATTTTTTTAATTGATTCTCGATATTCTCTCAAATCTTGCTGCTATTGATTCAATTGTATTTTCATGATAAAGAACCACAGATTTCAATTTTATTGAATGATCATAATATTTGAAATCTTTTTAGTCAATGATTTCTAACGTCATCAACGTCATGATCTGTCAAAAATCAACAGAATAAGTTGCCTTAAATACCAGATCATTTATAGAAAGTATACATATGAATATGACATTCCAACATAATCAAATAAAGTTATTTAATAAACACATATTGATGTTTATTTTTATATCCTTTTTTTTTTTAATACTATCCTCCTGCGTATCGTATCATCAACAGTATATTGAAAAGGATGTTATTTTTTCAAAAGATCGCTATGTGGCTGTTTTGCCATTTTATAATTTAACCGCCTATCCACATGCCGGAAGAATTGTATCAGATTTGGTATTAACTGAACTTTATGCCATGACAGATTTTCGATTGATGGATGAAACTGAAGTTATCAGCCTGTTGACAAAAGAGAATGAAGATCTTGAAACCATGATGAATCGTACAAAAGCAATCAAGATCGGGAAAATGTTAAATGTCAATACAGTTATATATGGTTCTGTTACTGAATTTCGTTATAAACGAAGTTTAAGTGAAGTTCCGGTGGTCAGTATTTCTATTCGTCTTTTGGATGTTCAAGCAAATAGAGTGTTGTGGGCAGGAAGCAAATCAGCAGTTGGAAAGACATGTTGGTTTTGCGAGGATGCATTAACAAGACTTGCACAAACTGTTTCTCATGATCTGGTTAAATCCATGAAATAAAAATAAATTTATCTTGATCAGGATCGAAAACCTTCAATTGAACACTTTTCTCCGCTTTGAGACGCCCTTAACTGGAATATGAAGGATGCTAAAAAAGTGCATTTCCTGTAGAAATCAAGGAGAAGTAATTATTTACTTCCCCCTGATCCTACTGAGGTTATGATGCTACCGGGCCAAATTTTTTATGCGCAAAATCAGCCCGACGAGAACGCAGATAAATATTAATCCTAATATTTCATGCCATCTGAATGTATTGACATCTTCAATAAAACAACCACCACTGCCACCATCTCCACCAGAAGATTGGGGCGATGGTGAATCTATAACAACATCCAACCCAACAAGGGTTAAATGATTTATTTCTACAAATACCAGTCCATCATCTTCAATTGTAACCGGTACTCTTTCTGATCGAAATCCATCGTTACCATCGCCATGTTCATTAATTAATGTCTCAATTGTTACAGTCGTCATATCTGAAATACCTGATAGCTTATGTGACGTTGGATTCAAATATATAGGTAAAGATAATAATGGCGCATTTTCCATGCGAGAATTCTGTATAATGGGATTGTAACGAACCGGTTTACCAGCCATTGGACCTTCAGTCATGTAAAAAGACAATGATACACCATTGCCTGCATTTGAAGGGCCAAAGGTATAGTAATTAACTTCAATTTTTAATTTGTCATCAGGTTGAACTTCTATCTCTTGATTGTATGAATTAAATTCATCCATTTTTGCGTTATAATTCAATTGTCCACCACTACCATTACTGTCATCAATAAATAAATATTCCAATGGTATGGGTGGAATGTTAATTGACAAATGTCTGTCAATTCCTTGATTGTCTACCAATGTTGCATGACATATGGTTCCGGCCAGAGGATAAAACTCACTGTTACCTTGTGATATATACATGGGTGAATTCCCAAATTCTTCGGTAAATGCTGTTGTATCTTCTGTAGAAACAGATCTAAGACGATCAAAAATGGGCTGCTGCCAGGTGATTGTCATTTGGTCGATTTTTTCTGAATGTCCATATGCGCCACCATAAAAAAGGAATTCAACTTGATATGTGTTTCCATTGACGTTGGTCCAGGGGGCTGAGGGTGTCCATTGGTACGTATAGGGTGAATTGGAAGAACCATCACCACTCATTTCCTGACGATCCAAAGGAATTTCTCCGGATGCTGTTTGAATGTGCATATAAAATTGCTCATCTTTATCCATATTCTTTTTTACCACCCATAGTTTAAAACCGCCTGGCATCAACATATAGGAAACGTCTATGCCAGGAGGATTGGGATTAAATGACTCTTTTTCAGTCAAAGTGATATCCAGAGAGCGTTTTTCATAGCATCCAAAATATGTTTGATGATTGCTTTGGTTTTCATATTCATATGGCAGATAATTGGGCGCAATAATTAACAATCGATAGTCACTTTTGGGCAATGTCACATCAATGTAATCGTTGACATTTACCCCTTTGACTATCATTTGGCCTGAATTGGCATCAATGAACATGTATGTGTATTCATCATAGGGTGTATATGGTGTTAGTAATTGAACATGTAAATCAGCAAATTGATTGTCTGTCTGGGAATCAATACTTAAATTTACCAGAGCAGTCTTTGAATCTGCAGTACCATCATTGACTTTAAATGAAAATGAGTCCATACCAGATGCATCTGTATGCGGATAATATGAAAAACGACCGGTTGCACTATTGATCATAACCAACAATCCTTTTTGAGGTTGTTTAACCACTGAATAGGTTAACATATCATAATCTTGATCAAAGGCTTGCAATCGGTCATCAATATTTTCGCCATCATTGCTGGTAAATGATCCTGATATGGCCTGTGGTGGATCATTGGTATTTTTTACCTTGATTTGGATGGTTTTTTCTTCTGATTTCAGTACGCCATCATTGGCAACAAATGTCAGATAATCAGTTCCAAAGAAATTTTGATCAGGTATATATGTAAATGATGGGGATTGTCCAATCAACTCTCCATACAATGGTTTTTGAAGAATTTGATAGGTCAATGCATCAGATTCCTGATCAATGGCATGAGGTTCTATACTGACACTAATTTCCTCAAGTGTTTCTACTTGTTGATCAAATGCAACCGGAGCATCATTGGAAGGCGCTACTTGAATATCAATGATCTGAGAACTTGATGATCCCTCAAAGCCATCAGTAACTGAAACAATGATCTGATCATTACCATTAAAATTGCTTGATGGCACATATCTGAGTGTTTGTCCAATCAAGGTAATTTGACCATTTTGCGGGTTCTGTTTCAAACTGAAATCATGAGAATCCATTGAATCAGGATCAACGACATTGATTGTAATTGTCAATGCCTGATCTTCGTATGTAAAGGCTGGATCAGGGGAAAATCCTGATATACGAGGTGGATCATTAACCGAAATAATGTAAATTTCATAATCAAGTGTTTCGGTCTGATTATTTTCAGTGTTTGTATAATTTACGCGAAATGTATCCATGCCTGAATAATCGTTATCAGGTAGATATGTTCTGAACAAACCAGTTCCCATAAGTGTTCCATTTTCAGGTTGGATACTAATTTGCTCATCAGTTATCTGATCAGGTGTAAGCTCTGTCTTTGTGATCAAATCAACAGACACAGGGTTATCTTCATAAGTGTAAAAGTCTGCATCAGGAACGCCTACTCGTATTTTAACAATGCCAATATTGGAAAGAGCTGTTTCAGTCCCGCTCTGATCATCTGCCTGATAAGTGAATGAAATCAGTCCTTGAAAATTTGATTCTGGTGTATAAATCCATTCATTGCCAATTTTGATCAGATTTCCTTTCTCCGGATATTGAACAATGCTGTATGTAAGAGAATCTTCATCAATATCATAACCAGACAATGTAATGGATAGTCGTGTATCTATTTCTGTTGACAGATTCAGGTTAAATACCTCAGGAGAATCATTTCCTGGAATGACATGAATGGTTAATGGAACAGTCTCAGAAACCGCCTTACCATCAGTTACATAATACGCAAAAACAAAATCTCCAGACACATTTTTTTCCGGATGATATGTAAATGCACCGGTTTGCGTATCTGTTATATCCAACACCCCTTTAGAGATATCTTCTGATTCATTGGCTTTGATAAATGTCAGGATATCTTCATCAATATCTGTTGCCAGCAGTAAACCTGATACGCTATTATCTTCAATGGTTTCAAAGCTTAAAGCTTTAGCAACCGGAGCATCGTTTTGAGGATTTATGTTTACATCAACATTGGCAATTGAAGACTCCAGTTGACCATCACTGACTTTAAATTGAAAGCTATCAGTGCCATTTTGATTGACAAATGGATTATAGCGATACGTTCCCATTTGAGCATTAATAATGGTTACATTCCCTTTACTTCCCTGGGTCACAATACTGAATATCAATGGATCATCTTCACTGTCTGAGCCATTCAACGTCCCTAATTTTTCGAAATCTTCATCTGTTGTTAATGTGCTGTTAAAGGCTTTGGGCGGATCATTGACCGGGGATATCAGAACTTTTATGGTTGAAATTTCTGAATCCAGATAGCCATCATTGGCAATGAAGGTAAAAATGTCAGCTCCATTTTTATTTAAATTTGGAATATATTGACATCGTCCGGTCTGAGCATCAATCATTTGAACCTGTCCCAATGTTCCTTGATCTATAATTTGAAATGTCAGGGCATCATCATTAACATCAGTTGCTTTTAATGTATAAATCAATGGTTCATCTTCTGTGGCAGTGATTGTTTCAGATTGGCTTTCAGGCGCATGGTTGGCACGGGCAATTGTGATCATCACTGTAACTGGCTGAGATTGAATATATCCATCACTGACTGCAAAAGAAAATTGATCCTCTCCAAAATGATCTTTTTCAGGGGAATACAAAAATTCTCCGGTTGTAGGGGTAATGCTTACCGAGCCTTTTTCAGCCTGAGTCATAACCAGATATGTCAGCATCTGAGAATCAATATCAGATGCTTCCAAATGTCCTTTAACATCACTATTTTCAACACCATTAAAATGTGATGGTTGTGCGACAGGCGCATCATTGACACCGATCACTCGAATGGATATATCCCTGGCATCAGACCAGGCAATGCCATCGGTGACTTTGCAGGTGAATGTGTCCCACCCATCAAAATTGGCATGTGGCGTATAAGTGATATTCATTAATTCCGGCGAAACAACCTGTAAAGAACCATGAGAAGGATTTGTAATAATGTGCAGCAGCAGATCATTTTCATCCACATCGGTTGCTGCAATGGTCAGATCAACAGAATGATCTTCAAGTAATTCAATGGTTTGAATCGGAAGTATTTGAGGGGGATCATTTTGAGATGTAATGGTGAGGGGCACCTGAATATTTCTGACATATTCGCCATCGCTGACAGTTACCTGGAAAACATCCGAACCATGATAATTTTCTGATGGATAATAGTGAAATACAGGACCCGATCCCATCAGTGTTCCATGTTGAGGATTCGATGTTGTAAATGTAAAGATATCGTCATCAGGATCATTCACCACAATGGTAATTGCTTTCCAGGTATCTTCGGTAACGATAATGGATGACATTTGTGAAATTTCGGGTGCATCATTAACTGCTTCAATCTTTATCACAATTTCTCGAATAACTGTTTCTCCAATGTTTTGATATCTGAATGTATCATAACCATTATAATTAACCGAAGGTGTATAAATCAGTTGATGCTCAACCCATTCAATGCTGCCATGTGATGGATATTCGACAAGGCTTGCACCTTCTTGAACATTTAATATAACAGGGATATCTTCTTTTGTAATCGTATTGATTGTTCCAATGACAATTGAAACAATGCCGGTATTTGATGTATCTGTCCCATCGTAAACAGAAAATTCAAAGGTATCTGTTCCAATAAAATCTTTTTCCGGTTGATACATCATGACTGGCATATTCATGAGGGTCAATATGCCATGTTCAGGCTGTGATATGATGGAATATTGCAATATATCATTTTCAACATCACTGGCTGTTAATGTCAATCTTAATGCCTGTCCGCGACCGGTTTCAACTGACGAAGAATGGGCTACTGGAGGGTCATTAACGCCTTGTATTTGTATGGTCACATCAGCAATATTAGAAGATATATGGCCATCAGAAACTTGAAAACGAATAAAATCAATCCCTGTCTGATTGAGTGCTGGTTGGTAAGATATTTCACCGGTTGATGCATTCATAAGTATGGCCTGACCAGGTGCATTATTTTCTACCAGGGTATAGTTCAGTAAATCATTATCAGCATCAGTGGCCTTGAGTTGAGTGCTGAATAATGTGTCTTCAACAACAATCCAGTGATCGGTCAAAGCTTGAGGTGCATCATTTTTAGCCTGTATGGTTAAGGTTACTGTTCCAATGCTTGAATCTTTTTTGCTGTCATTTGCATGAAAAGTAAACTGATCAGTCCCAAATACATTTTCATTTGGGGTATAACAAAAAGAGCCATCTGCAGGCTTGGTAATTTTCAGCACACCATAAGCAGGGGCGGATACATATTCAAACGTAATCAGATCACCATCGTCATCCCTGCCTTTCAATACGTCACAAACAGAGGAATCTTCATCCAAAAATAATAGACTGTCTGAAACAGTTGGCGCATAATTATATACTTGAAAACGAACATCAATAGAATGCGCCTGATCAACTGACTCAAAAACATATCGATTGTTTGTATAAGGCGAACTGATACCATCGAT
>Ga0272440_1002726_pt1 | contig 13593 bp, 24 predicted proteins | sample SSMMMBAug17_FD_192440 | JGI IMG/M metagenome (GOLD analysis project Ga0272440, IMG submission 192440) | Marine sediment archaeal communities from Little Sippewissett salt marsh, Falmouth, MA, United States - SSM-MMB-Aug17 | ecosystem: Environmental > Aquatic > Marine > Wetlands > Sediment ...
CAATCAGACGCTCCTATTTTATTATCAAGATAGTCATCAGCCTCTACTATTGTCACCCAACTATTTGTACCAACTATTATATTTGCCATTAGTAATCCCCGTTATATTTCCATTTAAACCCTAAATAGGATTTTCTTACCCCTCTACAAACAGCACTTAAAGGACTCCCGTTAACCTTTTCAAATCCTATTGATTTTAAATAATCTACTGCTTCTCCTACACTATTAAAAATAGTTTCTTTATTATCTTTATCAATCATTACAACTTCTTTACTGGTTTTCTGCAAACCTCTTTTACCGAACATCCCATTATTAGGACCTTGTAATTGCTCACATTCTTTACCTTTATTCCAAGGGATACTCCCTTTTTTAGAAAGGCTTATTTTATCTTTAGTATCTTGACAATGTTTATACCCAAGTCTATTATTATAACAATCTATGCCTAATTGTTTTTTATATTTTATTATAAAATATTTTTCTGTTGTTAATAATTCTTCTCTTGTAAAACAATCCTCTATTTTTTCCATTTTAAAAAATTCTTTTCCAAAAATATTTATATCATTATCCAATCTAGTATGAGTTACATCATTTCTATGAGCATGTTTTACATGATCCCATAAACGTTCTTTTAAACGACGTGTAGTTTGTCCAATATAAACTTTACCGTTTTTCACATTTGTCATTTTGTAAACAACTCCATAAATTTGTTTCATAAAAACCACCTTATATTAAATATATGAGAGCAACATACGTCACCCTCATATATATTAACATATTAAATGGTCAGTGTCAACTACATATTATGACAAACTTAGTTGCTGACACTGATCCGTGTCCGCTACTATAGCACCATAAATTGACCAAACAGCCTGTACTCGGTTAAGAGTAAGAATGTCTTGTTCTTGGTTATATACGGTTGGCGCCATTGCTTCTGCTTTTTGAATCTTGCGACCAGGCAACACTAATACTGGAGAGCCAGCTGAAATATTACTATTAAAAGTAGGGATTAATTGAATGTTATAATTTACAGTTTGTCCAGTTTGTCCGGCTGTAGCAAGAGCAGCCTCAGTCACTCGGAATGCACCATAGATGCGGTTCTTGTCTTGTGGATTAAAATACATGACAAGGCCAGGATCAGCCATATCACCATAGCCTTTATCTTTTACACGATTAGTCAAAGTATATGCAGCAGCATTGATAGTTTGAATATCTCGTTGTAATTGACCGTCAGCAGCAACACCAGCGTATGCTGTATTATTTAATGCCGCAGCAGCAGCCAATAAAGCATAGTGATTATTTGCTTTGTTAATCCAAAATTTGTTTCTAAAAATTTCTGCCATTTCAATCATAGCAGGAACTTTACGGAAACGAATCATTTTATCAGTCCAACCAATAGCACCACCATAGTACTCTACATTAGCTGTGACTTTAGTTCCGGTTAATCCAGCAACTTCAATTCGTTGTCCTTCTTCAACTTTACTGAAAGTTAAAGAATTTGCCACATTATAAATTTCCCATGAATCTTGACCTTTTCCTAATGTAACATCACGGAAACACCTCTCATAATTCATGTCAAAATTATCCATCTCAGTTGTGATGTTAAAACTATCTTTTGTTAAAACTTCAAAATCAGTTGAAACGCCTACTGCTTGAATCTTCTTTTTATATGTTGTCTTTGGCTTCATGTGAAAGGCTTGCAATGCCATATTAATATTTGCAAGTTTTGTCTTGTCATAAGAACGGCCCTCTTTGGTTGCCAAATAAACATCTCGTACTGCATTGAAAAATGCTTGTTCATTTTTTACAAAACCCATTGATTACCTCCTTATGCTGCACGGTCTGCGTGATCATACTCATGTCCCCAAAAACGGATCAATACTGTAGTGTCATCTGCAGCCGCATCTTTTTTACACCAACCAACAAAATAGTAGTCTGTACCTATTGTGCCTGTTGGATTACCTGTTACTGATTGAAAGTTACTTGCTAATGTTGCATAGACTCTTTGTCCAGCCTCAATACCTTCACCTGTTCCGGTAAGTTTATCTGCAAGAACTTGTGTTGCTTCATAGATTGCTGTTACTTCATCTGTAGTAGATAAAGAAGCAGTCATCAAAAATGTAAATACATCTTGAACAACTTCTGCCCAACCTTTTGCACGAACTGCACCTGGGATATGATCCCACAATTCATGGTACGATTGAACTTGGTCATCTTTTAAAATAAATGCCATGATTATTCTCCTTCATAATCAACGGAATCAATTTCAACGTCCTCATCTAAAAAAGGATTGTCTTCAGCCTTTGTTGGATCTTTCTCCTTTTCATTTTCTTCATCACCTGTTTGAGTATTTTCCGGTAGCTGAAAGTCAATTGTGCTCAATACCTTTTGAAACATATTTGTCCTGCTATCGATGAAAGATTCCAAACCTTCATCTGATAAATCTTCAAGAGATTCTTTTTCATCATCAAATGATTTATTTACAAACTCTTTCATGCGATCAGTTAATGCTTTATTTTGAGCAATCTTCTCCATCCTTTCTTTAGCTGAACCCAAATAAATCCGTTTTGTTAAATCTTTAATTTGCCCTGACAGAGCATCTTCTTTTGCTTTCATTTGTTCTTCTAAAGTTTTCTTTGTTTCACGCAACGTGTCCAACTCGTCAAAATATTGCCCAAATTTTCGGTCGTGTTTCAATTCATCTTCACTAAACAATTGATGAGGATGAACATTGAATAATTCTTTCATTCGTGCCCATTCCTGAAATGACAACTGCTTGTTGTTTGAATTGTTTTGTTGTCGTGGAACTATTGGTTCTCCACCTGTTACATTTGTACCATCATCTGGCATAATTGAATCTCCTTCAATGTTGTTATTTATTTGTGACTCGAATGCTTGTACTAAGCCAAGTCTTTTCGCTCCTGAAAATGCTGGCTTTTCTGTACGTGAACTTTCGAGTGCAATAGCCGTTAATTTATCTATAGTATCAGCAACCAGTTTTTTTCCATCTCTGAAAAAATTCCAAACTGCTTCCTGACTACAAATGTCATATTTCTTTGCTTCCTCTTTTTGTTGTGGTGTATGATATGAAATAAATACATGATGTAATTTTCCATCTATCTCTTTTTCAAAAGAGTGCACCACTTCACCTAATTCTTTCCTTCCATCTGTACTGTTATCTTCATTGTGCTTATAAAATAATTTAATGCCTTTTGTTACTATATTTTTTATACTTTGTATTGCTTTCCTTGTCCAAGTTATCGGCTCTGCATCTTCTCCTAATAATGTTGGTTTTGATACTCCATCATGACACAAAGAATACATTTGGAAAAATGGATGTGGATCAATCGACTTAATGCTATTTAATACGTTTGCTGGCAATAATTCAATAATCTCATTTTGACTAAATCCTTGGATTTTAACTGATTGTAAAATAATCGGTTCAAGAAATGTCTGTATGTTGTTTGGCATTTGCTACTCCAATAAAAAAGCCGTATGCTCATAACTACACACTAAATGTAATTATAAACATACGGCTGTACTTGGTACAATACTCGCAATTAATTATAATATAATAAAATAAATTAAATAAATCAAGTTATTTAAACTAAAAACTTTAAAATAAAAAAGCCACCCAATTAAGAGTGGCTTATGTACATTCTATTTTATTGGTTTTCTCATAATTTTTGATTCATTCGTCAGTCGTGGTTTTCTCTCATAGCATGATTCATTCGTCCTTTTTGGTTTTCTCAAGGCATATGATTCATTCATTTCTAATGGTTTTCTCTCAAAGTATGATTCATTCCTATTATGCACTATGCTTTTTGCCTAAATATTCCTCCTCATAAGGCACCCTAACTGGCAACCCTTCAATTGTCCTCCATACAGAATATAAATCACGCAAAAACATTTTCATCATATACCGAATAGAAGCATAATGTATGTGATTTTTCTTACAATCTTTCCACATACACTCTTTTATTTTGCCACCCTTCCCTACTTCTTTTGTCATTTGTTCACTGTTAGATAGTCTCTGTTTCATGTTGTCATAAAATTCTCTATATGGTGATTTACTTTTAATAAAACATTCTGCCAACACAAACATTTTAGTTCTCAGCCATTTATTAAATGGAGATACGAAACCTGGTGTCAATTTATCACCTCTTACCATTGTATCAGTTTTTATAAATGAATAATTTCCTTTTTCATCTTTTATTCGTTTTGTTCCTCTTACCATCATGGGATTATAACCTGTATATTGCCACATCTTACTAACTGTTGTTGCTTTATGTATATCATAACTTGCAATTATAATAGATGCCATAGTCCAACCAAGTCCTTTTACATCTTTCAAAAAACAATTATATATATCATATTTTTTCAACTCTTTTTTAATTTTCTTTTCAATTTCCTTTTCAGCATTAACAAATAAAGATCGTTGATCATTAAAAAAAGAATCAGCACCCTCTGAAATAGCATAATCTTCTGTTACTTTTTGCTGTGTGCCATCTTTCTTTAATTTAATCCTATTATCAAAAGACATTCTCATCTTTTGCATATCATTATAATAATTAACTAATGTTTTTAACTCATTCATTTTACACTCCTACTTTTTTGTAAATTAAATCTGCCAATTGAATTAAAACAGCACCATCATAATCTTTATCAAATGTATCATCTTGCAATCGCATAATTAGTTGTCTTGAAATTGAACTTACTGTTTTATCAATATATTTAGTTTTGATGTGCTCTGCAACTTTTTCCTTAACAATTGAACCATTCTTAATCCCTGTGTTTGGTTTATTTGGAATCATCTCTACTTCATTGTTTTTTTTAATAACTTTTACTTTTTCTGAAAAGTATTTATTTGCCTTTTTTACTGTAATGCTTAGTGCGCTTGCTAAATCTTCAATTGATATTCCCATATCAACACCACGCAATACAGATCGACGAATATCAACAACATATAAAGGCTGACCATTTGTTTGATTGTCTTTAATTGCATCCAGAAATTTCTCTTGATTGTCTTTATAATCTTTTTCAATAACTTCAACTTCAAAACTAAGATCAAAAACAATTTCATATGCTCTATACCTATGGAATCCACAAGTTAAGCATCCTGTTTCCTTGTCAATAACAAGAGGAGGAAACACTGCACCAGCACGCAATGCCTCTGCATATCGTGCCACATAATAACTGTTAATTTCTCTTACCATAAGAGTTCTGTCAATATTTATGTCTGACAGTTTCATTTTTCTTGTAACTTTCATAGTCACTCCTAAATGATTTAATATATTTTATCCTATACAGGACAACTCTACAATTAATACTTTTTTAATACATTCAAATAAAATGGTTTTCTCACAAAACTTGATTCATTCTTTAATTATGGTTTTCTCGTGATTTGTGATTCATTCTCTGGTCGTGGTTTTCTTGGTATTAATGATTCATTCCTTTTATTTGGTTTTCTTGGTATTAATGATTCATTCCTTTTTCTCAACTGCCTATACTATATTATATAAAAACTAAGCAAATTTTAAATAAAAATGTGGAAAAAATAAAAAAAAATACCAGGCACACTAACCGTGTTTAAATAAAGCCTGATATCCGGATAAAATATGAAAAATCTACTCCACTACAATCACCTTTTTTGCTTTTCTCAATATTGTATTTGTCTCTTTTGATCGTACCTCTTGCAATAGATCAACACACTTAACAATATAATTCTTATTTCCTACTTTTATTTGCATAGTAGGTGCTGGAAAAATCTTAGTTTCATATTCTCCTAATACTTTACCAGTCTCATTCTGTTGCACTTCAAATGTCATCTTGTTCTCCTTTGCATAATGCTTTTACTAATTTATCATAATTTTCTTCTAATTGATCATACAAAACATAATCAATTGTAATTTCATCATCACCTTTATGGATTTTCATAACAGGATTTTTCTCATTCAACTTAAACACCTCAGTTATACCATCAATGTCAACTATTGCATTCTCTAAATCAATATACATCTAAAACCTTTCTATGCTACTCATAGGAAATATTTTAAAACTTATATTTTTCATGTTGCTATTCTTATGAATTTCTATTTTAACTACATCATCACAATAATACTTTTCAATAAAAGTAGATATTATTGTTTTTAATTGATGTATGTCTTTCAGTTTTTCTTCTTGTGTTCTTTCCATAAAATTACAAACCTTACTATATTACTAACCAATAAAACTGTACTGAATAATCCTATTGCAATATATCCTACTATCATTTATTAGTTTCCTCTAATAATAAAATCAATTCTTCTTTGCTTGCCAACTTATTATATTCAATTCCTTTTTCATTTAGCATTTGCTTTAATTCTTTAATTTTAAAAATGTTATAGTCTACTTCCTCAATTATTTGCTCATCTTCAATACCTTGTTCTTTCTTCTTTTTCTTTACAACTTTTTCAATATCATCTTTTGTTACTTCCCTTTTATTTGGGATTAATTCACTTGTTGATATTGTTTTGCTGTAATCCTCTTTTACTAATGGATTGCCTAAATCACCTGACTTAATTACTTCACTCATTTGCTTTTCTCCTTTTGATATTTGCTTCTTATAAAATCAGAATACTCTACACCATCAATATTCTGGTATGATCTGTCTTTATGATCATTTTTATTATAAATTTTCTTTCTCAATTTTCTTGCCTTTTTACCGTTCATTCATCCTCCTCATAATAAATGTCTAAATTATAAGCAATTGCTACATTATGTTCAACAATTGCACCTTGACTTTGTTCCCATCCTTTTAACATATAAATAGCATGACAAAAATGTTTTAAATACAATAGATCGAATTCCAAAAATACCTTTCTATCAATGCCATCAAAATTTCTTCCTGTCATTGCAGTTAAGTGTGCGCCTATATATACTGGATTTATAACGTGCCAACCATCCCTTTCTAATTCCATCTGCTTTTTAACAAAAGAAGGAAAATTGTAATTATCAACTCCAGTCATTGGCCCTGCTATATAAATTGTGTGTTGTTTATCCATTTACTATTCCTTTTATAAATCATATTCATAATCAACATTATACACTTCTTGTTCAAGATTTTTTATATCAATGTAATTATCCTCTACTGCTGTTTGTAACATTGGCAAAGATTTATCTAATCTTATTTCCATAGATTCTATAATTTGCTGCTGTTCTTTTATTTCACCTTTAACCCAAATTATAAAAACAATACATAAAGCAATAATTAATGCCATCTGCAAACTTATTAAAAACAATTGCAATTTACTCATTCTTTTGTATTCTCCAATCCTTTAAAAGTTACACCAAATGACTTTAATGGAGATATTGATTTACAATCAGGACAATTATAATTCCAATATCCTTTTGCTTTTTTCTCAGACACCTTAAAATCTTTATTGCATTTTTTACAATGAAATGTAATCATTTGCTATTCCTTTTATTCTTGAAATACAATATTTGTTTTTCTCTTTTTACTGCCTGTGCTTTTGTATCAAATATTCCTAATATTTTACTGCCATCTTTAGTATATAATATCCATTTGCTATTTTCTTTTGTTATCATCTCATACCCTTTATCCAACTTGTATCACTAAACACCTTTTCAGGCATTCCTACTGTTTCATGTACTGCTTTTATAACTCCATCAAATCTACCTTTCCAATAATCATGACCACATAATACTTTACACAAATCCTTCCATAATAAAATATCCTGCTTTACATTTTTATAATCATGAGCACCATCAACATAAATTACATCATAACCATCAGGAAACTTATCATTGCCGATAGACATTATTCTTTCTGTCCTTGCTTTTACTGATGTTGCTTTATATGGAGTTATATTGTCATACGGCTCTATTCTATCGTGAAATTTCTGTTCAACTACACCCATATCATAATCAGTATTTATTCCGATTGTGGGTGCCCAAGGATCAACACAAATTACGTGCTTAAAATATTGTGCAAATATCTCTGCTGAAACTCCTGTCCATGATCCTATTTCCATAATTGTCATTTCTTTTGTATTGCCGTAATGATCATTTATATAATCAATTAATTCATACAATCCCTTTTTTAATTGTTCACTTCTTTCTGGTATGTACATTTATTACTCCATTTTTATAAATTATATGATCTGCTTTTAATATTTTATTCAACATCAATATTCCTTACTCCATAATCTTTACAATTACACTTATGCTTTACAATAGATTCTTTCATTTCTTGTATATCTTCATTGATGCTTTTTACTGTTTGGTATATTCCTTCTAAAAAACACAAAACCAAAATAAATCCTATAATTAAAATTGCTATCATTTATTCTCCACTAAACTCTATACTATTAAAATTACCATTATCATCAAAATGAATTGCTACACTTTTTTCAAAATCTGTCATTCTGTTTCATCCTCTTCATCAATTTCCATTTCATCTTCTAAAGAGTTGTCAACTTTCAATTTAATTTCATTTACTTCATCTTCAGTTTCCTCTTCAATCAACTCTTTCTCTCGATATGGATCAATGCCTGGAATTTGAGATCTGATTGTATCTTTTGAAATATATCCCAGATCAACAAGTGGTATATATGTTTCAATAATTTCTTTTAACAATGCAAATGATACAAGAGATAATTTAACTTCAAATGAATCCGGCTTATTCCATTTAATGAATCCCAATTCAAATGATTTTGCCATTGCTTTTTGAATTAACTCTTTTATAGATTCTTCCCAAATCATTCTTTCTTTTATTGTCATTGCATTTATAGTCTCGATCATAGACTCAGCAACAGCCCTATTCGATAATATATCTGGATGTGCTAACCATTGCAATGGAATACCTGTATTTGTAGAAATTATTCTTATTAAATTGGTCATTTCTTGGATAAGTACATCACTACCTTTTCCGGTTGGCTCTACTAATGAAAATTTAGCAGTTCCGGCAATAGCCTTTCCTATTTTCCAAGACAATGCTTCTATCCTATCATGTAGTGTTTTAGCATGTTTATCGTCTTGCGTTTCAAAGTATGGTGTAACTCTACCAAATAAATGATTATTTTTTCTTAAATCATATTTTGCTCTACTTACATTGTCTATATCTGTTAATACATTTGCTATTCTTGGAGGTGTTCTATTTATCCGGTCAGGTGATCCACCCAATTTAACATATACACTATCTTCAGGCTTAACTAATTGACTAGCTGCTTCATTTTTATTTTTCTGATATGTTATATCCTTTATCTTGTCATTGTTTTTCTCATCCATCTTAACATCATAAGGAACACAATACCATGAATAATTTCTTACCTTCATCTTTTGCATTTTCTTATCCGGATATAATGTCAATAGACACTTACCTTCCATTTCACCAATAGTACCTATATCTAATAATTTACTGCCTTGTAATTTATTACAATTAAGAAAATCAGCAATCCATTTTGATACTTGTTTATCTCTTGTATGAATTGAAACTCCACCACCCATAATAAATGCAACTCTCATATCAATGGCTGATCGTAAAAATTCAGCACCGTAATCTGTTCTACAATTATACATTTCATTTATATCGTGCACTTGCTTTGAATAAGTGGCAAAATTATTCTTATCGACTACTGGTGTAATCCTTGTGCCTGTTCCTGTAACACTTGTTGTCAATACATCTTCTGCCTGTCCTTCCTCTAAAGATTGAATAGTATATTTTTCTTGCTTTATTTTGTTCCTATTCATGAAAGGTCTCTTTTGAAGTTTTGATAAATTTGATTTGTGCTTTTCAATCAACTCTTCAATGTCATTGTGATTTTTCATTTTGCTCTCCTATTTTTTCAAAATATTTAGTATAAGGATTATATATGTACCATCCAGTAGTGTGTAAAGCAACAACAAATGTACTACTCTTTTTTGGACTATCTGGCCTTCTTGCTCTTATTAGATCATTCACATTACATCCCCTAATCCATATAATGAATCTGTTAATTTATTATTATCCATTTTCCATCCATGTAAAGCATATCTACCGCTATCACTATTTCTAACTAAAATGTTATTTGCAAAATATTCTGGTTGATCCTCTACTGATATGCTATAAACTTTATTTTTTCCTTTTGGTTCTCCAAATATAGGTTGCTGAACACTTCTTAGAACAGAATTTTGCTGGTCTATATTTGTCTGTATTAAATTGTTTTCCACACTCAATACAGTTTGTTTCTGATAAATATTTACCAGTTTTTCTTGCATATGCAGATTTGCATTTATTGGAACAAAATGAAGACCATGATTTTCCAATAAACTCTTCATTACAATTTTTACATTTCTTTGCCACTTTTTCAGTACCAAACCCACACTCTTTAGCATGTTGTTTATGCCATTCCCTTCCTTCTTTACTTTTATGCCATTCTTTTGCTTTTTCTCTAACTTTATCAAGATTTTTTCTTGATAATTCTTTATGTTCATCTTTTCTATTTCTTGCATGATATTCTTGATGTTCTTTTTCTGTAATACACACCAAATTAGAAATGTCGTTATTAATGGGATTTTCATCTTTATGATGAATAACATAACCTTCAGGGATAACCCCATTATAATCTTTCCATATTTCTGTATGTAAATATCTGATTCCAAATTTAAAATAATTACTATTTGCTTTATAATATACTCTATCATTCCATTTTTTTGCATTTGGATATCTTCTAAAGATAATTCCCTTATATTCAATTTCAATTGATTCAGCATATGACATATATATACCTCCAATAAATCAATTGTACAAAACATATCGTTATGTGTCAAGTTTTTAATAGGAATATATTCATTGTTAGAATAAAATTTATGATCATTAGTGCATATAATTTTATTTCCATTTATCTCATATTCGTATGTTTCTTTTATTCCTGTCATTTGTTTATTATATACTTTCTTATAACCCTTTCGAGTCAGTACTTTATCACCAATTTTTATATTTTCTATTTTCTTATACCCACTATCTGTAATAATTAAAGTATCACCAATTAAACAAGCATGATCATCTACCTTTATATGCTTTACTGTATATGCTCCATGATTATCCTGCTGATGTCTTAAATTAAGCATTGACTGGAATGTATTGTTACATGCCATATCAAAAAACAATTCAAAACTATTAACACTTGCATCACCTGGCTCTATATCCTTATAAGCCTTTAATGCATTATAACCAGCATCTTCAATCTCTTGTATCCGGTCCGGTTCATGATCACAATAAATTGGATCCATATGCTTTTTAATATAATATATTTTGTCCAATTCATTAAGGTTTTTAACAATATTTTTTGTAATAGTTTCTTTACTTCCAAATAGACATCTTTCTTCAACACAAAACGCCCGTTCACCACCTTCTTTAATGCCCCATAAAGTGATGACAGTATTTAATCCAAAATCTATACCTAACACAATATCATCATAAGCATCATAATTCTTTTCGCACTCTATTTTATTTTCAGCAAATACATTTTCATATACTGCGCCAGGCAATTGTGCCCATTCTCCTTTTCTTAATCGCTTATATTCGTGACCTTTTAAAGTATCCAATACCTCTTCAATGTAACCTTCATTTAAATTTTCTCTATTATCTTCAGGCATCCAATGTATTGCAACTCGGTGTTCATCTTGCTCTACATAAAACCTTTGGTACAGCCAATGTAAAGGATTGCCTGGGTTGCAATCATAAATCATAAAGTTTTTAAATCCTTCTATTTTTTGAGCAAGTCTTGACTTAACCTTATCAACTGTGCTTTCTGCTATTCGGATTGCTTCATTCAAAAATATAATTGCATATTCTTGACCAAGTATTTTATCTGTTCTGTCTTTGTCATCTAATCCGCCAAGCCAAATTTCAGATTGCTTTTCTTGTCCTGTCATACTAAATGATAGAATATAATCTGACCTATCTTCATGCCATACCATTTCAGGAAAGCAAGCTTTAACCATTGGCATTAATGTCTGCTTCCAGATACTTGCCTTAGCATGAGCAAATCTTAAGCGTGCTACTAACATTCGCATGCCAGGAAACAATAAACCGAATACAATAAAAATCATTACTATTAAAAATGTTTTTCCAGATCGTGCTCCACCATCAAATAATATTTCTCTATATTTATTTTGTCTTATTATATCCCTTGCATGTTCCTGCTTATCTGTTAATTTTTTAAAGTGAAAATCTTTTTCCTCTTGAGTTATTTTATATAATTTAGCAGTCTTTCTATCTCTATTCATCTATTTCCAATCTTAACCTCTATTTAATGTCTTGATAGAGACACCACTTTTCTACATCTCTACTTTCTGTATAATGAGCAATGCCACAATGACACATGTAATAAAATCTGTCTTGCTTTTTTAAATAAAATCCAGAAACAATTAACCCACTCGGATATTTTATTATGACTGCCATATCTTTATCAGGCAATTCTTCTTTAGCCATCTTCCAACTAATCATTTACTAACCTTTTTAAATAAATATAAGTAGCATCAATACTTATTAAATTGTCGTTTAATGTAAACCAAATATCATTATCCAATAAATATTCAATCATATATCCTACTAACATTTGCTTACTTCCTAAAATGTGAGCATCGCAATTGTCATTATAATTTATTGCTAATTTATCATCATATATAATTCCATATCCTTTCTCAACCATCCAATTATTAAATTTACTCATCACTTAAATCTCCTATAATAAATAACCAATAAACCAATTACAATAACTAACATGAAAAAAGCAGTTAATATGCTACTTGCTATTTGATTCATCTTTCTTCCCCATAAATTTCTCTAATGTGTCTTTTAATGAATTAATCGTATTGTCTCCAAACTCTACTTCATGAGACTCTTTTGTCATCTGTATGTATTTATCTAATTTGTCTTGCGCTACTTTCCTATCTGCTAATTTTAATATAATATAAAATCCACAATCTTTATTATATTTTTGTTCTATTCCTTCTACACACACCCTATATTCTTCAGGAATTTCATCCCAACTTTTAAACGCTGCTCTTCCATCCGGATTTATAAACATGCCTGGATCATAAAATGCCTGTACTACCCAAGTTTCAAATAATCTTTTTTCTAAAGTACTTCTATTAATATTTATATAACTATTTTTTATTATTAACTTAATACTTTCCAAAACATACGGCAAATTAAGGTTTTGTTGAGCCTGTTGAGCAAAGACAAAAGACTCTCCATGTTTTGATTTCTTACTTTTATACCCTGCCATTTTACATGCTTGCGATCCATTAAATCCGTTTTGTGTATAAAACCAACAAAAAGCCCTTTGACGTGGAGTTAATTTAATTTCAGCCTTATCTATATATGGAGTTAATTTTTTAATTTGTAGTGGAGTTAATTTTTTTGGTGTTTCTTTATTCATACAATTAAATAATTCCTTTTAATATTTAATTATATTTTAATAAAAAAAGTGTAATTTTCAAAGCGATTTAAAATATTTTTTATTAAAAAGTTGTAATTTTTATTACTTTATCGGTAGTTTGTTCTATTGTTTTATATTTTGTTAGTCCGGCTTTTTCTACTTCATCATAT
>Ga0272440_1002727_pt1 | contig 13591 bp, 3 predicted proteins | sample SSMMMBAug17_FD_192440 | JGI IMG/M metagenome (GOLD analysis project Ga0272440, IMG submission 192440) | Marine sediment archaeal communities from Little Sippewissett salt marsh, Falmouth, MA, United States - SSM-MMB-Aug17 | ecosystem: Environmental > Aquatic > Marine > Wetlands > Sediment ...
CAGAACTTCCCCTGCATAATAACATGGCCGAACTCGGAGCGAGAGCGCAAGCCCGGAAACGAGATGTCAGTTTGCATACGATCACTGAAGAAGGGACGAAGTCCCAGGATACATTTATGTCAATTGCACAGACTGCCAAAAAACTTGGTGTAAGTGTATATAAATACATCAAAGATCGAATAAGCAGAAAATTTGAAATGCCTTCCTTGGCATCGTTAATTCCACAAATAGAAAGATCCCCAAAAATCATTTTTGATTCCAGCTAAAAAATTACCCGATAAAAACTTGGACGCCACAATTAAATATTTCTAATTCATGCATTGCGCATTTGCAGACTTGTTTGATTTCTTTTTTTTACACTCTGGATTTTAGAATGGATATTTGGGCAATGCATATAATATCTCCTTATGTTATTAAATTATGGATAAATATACTTAAATATATACCATAGTATATAAATATGTCAACGAATAATAAATAATTTTTATTTTTTTATAACAAAATAAACTAGATATTTTATATGAACTATTTCAAATTGGACACTTTAGAGGGTAAAAAAATGCTTGTTTGCTCGCAAACGAACTACAGGCAAGGTTTTTCTTAAGTAAATATCCTTATTTATATATAAAGCTCAGCACGCACCCGTGATAAAATTTTCAAGATGCTTCTGTGCATTTTTAACATCATCATTATTTGTTTCAATTTCCATCAGTTTTTTCATTGAAACCGGGCTGGTTTTATAAAGTTCAGAATCCTGAAGGCAATATGCAATGTATTGACGAAAAAAAGTTTCTGCATATTGCATAATGAATGCTCTTAAGGTCACTTTTTCACGTTTCAGGCTGAAATAAATAGGCGCAACATGATACTCGGGTTTAAAAAATACAGTATTCACCAGTCTTTCCAAAAGAACAGTTTTTCCCAGGCGACGCGGGGATATAATGGATGTGCTGCTGGATCTTCTGTGGCGAATATTTTTGATCCATGATTCCAGATCTCGTAATAACTCAACGCGATCTGTGAATTCATCGTATTCCAGGCATTCTTCAATTGGGAATGTTTTTTCTGACACGTCTGTTCTTTCCTTAATAAAAGGGCATCCTTCATTTACCAGTTAACACTTTTCTCGTTCCCAGGCTCTGCCTGGGAATGCATGCACGGCGGCTCTGCCGCCTATACCAATGTTTAGGCGGCAGAGCCGCCAAGTATGCATTCCCAGGCAGAGCCTGGGAACGAGAAAACTCAACGCGATCTGTGAATTCATCGTATTCCAGGCATTCTTCAATTGGGAATGTTTTTTCTGACATGTCTGTTCTTTCCTTAATATAAAGATTGTTCTCTTCGTTGAATTTATCAAATCTTTTTAATATTTGGGTTTAATGATGAATTGAGTTTAATTAATACGCTAATCGTTTTTTGAAAAATGTTCACTGTGTGGTAATGGACAAAAAACATGCCATTCAAAAAATGATAATGAATATTTTACCGACATCGTGGTCTAATGTCAAATAAATCAATGATCGTCAAATATAAGATAAAAAGCTCGACTGTCTCATAACGTAAATGGCAACGAAATAATGTAGAGACCCACAGCCGTGTGTCTCCGAGCAGAGAAAAGGACCAAAGCGATCTCGAAGCACATCCAAATAATCGCTGGGGGTTGGTTGCCGGAATTATCCATTTCTTAAGCCTTTGACGAAAATTACGACTTATTCCATCTCTCTAAATTGACAAGTAAGAAAAAGAATTATATAGATAGTGAAAACTTGGGAATCCTTTCATATATGGTGAAAAGTTGTTAATTAAGACTTTTCCGAAATCGTGTTAAAAAATATAAAAAAAAAAGGAAACAAAAATGATAACCAAAATCAAAACAACAATCATGGCGACCATTCTAAGTTTGTTGATGGTCATTCCAGCATTTTCAGCCCTACACAACGATTTTTCCATTCAGTACATTAACAGTCCGGTCAACACCATTCCAGAAAACTCCGCAGACAAAACACCGCTGGCGATTATTTACTCCAGCAATGGCGAACCATATAAATTCACAGATACGAATTTTTACCCCGATACCTACCAATCGCAATATCGCTTAAACGCCTCTGAATTGTTTAATATTGACTATGAAGCCGCTGCACCACACTATACATATACCCTGACTGTTTCAGATAACGTCGGTTATTCCAATATTGTCCTCTCAATAGGTGATGTCAATGAATCGCCACGTATCAATAATCCCCAACCGATCAGTATAACAGAAAATACACCCAATGGCACCGATGTGTATCAGGTAATTGCCAGTGATCCAGACACCTATACAGGATACAATCAGTTAACCTACAGCATTGTCAATGGCAGCGCCAGTGATGCCCTGACCATCAACACCAATGGTATGCTCAAAGTGACAAATAAAAGCAAACTGGATTATGAAAGCAATCAATTAATGTACCTCACTGTGATGGTCTCTGATGGCAAATATGACGACATGAGTACAATCACCATTTACCTGATCAATGTCAATGACAATCCCCCTCAAATATCTGATCAAGACTTTTCTGTAGGGAATGACATCCCAAATAACACATGGGTCGGCACTGTGAGTGCCACAGATCCGGATGGAGATACATTATCCTATCAAATCACCGATGATGACAACATTTTTGCGATAGATTCATCAACTGGCAAGATAACAGTTATCGATGCCGGAAATATTCAAAATGATGCCAGTTATTTTGTTACTGTGTCTGTTTCAGATGGTGATTACACGCAAACAGCTGAAAAACGAATTGATGTGAACAATATTAATTATGCGCCGCGTATCGACACAATTTCGGATTACGAAGGAACAGTCAACACCGCGCGTCATATTGTTTTTCATGTTGAAGATTCCAATGGTGAGCAACTGTTTGTTTCTATATCATCATCAGTCACAGGAATTGTCCCCAATACATCTGACAACATTCAAGTAAATGCATCATCAAATACCTACAGTCTGTATGTTTATGAAGGTAGTGAGGATCTCACACTTACCCTGTTGCCATTAAATACACCAGGCGACACAAATATTACAGTGAGCGTCACTGATGGCGATAAAACTGATGAAACATCTTTTAATTTTAAAGTGAACCCCAACACCCCGCCCAGTATTCAAGATATTGACATATACGCATTTGATATCAATGCAGTTACATCTCACTCAAGCTTTACTGTTGCTGATTCCATTGGTGAAATGGTGACTATTACGATCTCATCCGGTACTCCTGGTGTTGTACCCAATTCAAACATACAAATCAACAACAGTGGCCGTGAAACATCTATTGTTGCTGATGAACTACCAACCAGTATACCATTAACAATTACACCCATTGCTATGGGCGCAGCCACAATCTATATTAATGCCACTGATGCTGGAGGTTTAGTATATAATGAAAGCTTCACTTTTCAGTCATCAATAGCACCTCAAATTGGGGCCATTGACAATGTTCAAATGACTGAGGATGTTCTCAGCAATGCAATTGCTTTCACTGTTTTAACCAATGAACCGGGCAATTTGACTGTATCTGTTTTGCCGGCTTCTGATTTAATTCCCTCAGATGCAAGTCACATCACCATTTGTCATAATGGTTGTATCGCCGGCAGTACTCGTTCCATTGACCCTGTTCAGAATAGCCAGGAAAATCTTCAGTTGTATGTATTGAACAATAAGGATCAGTATGGTCAGATCAATGTCACTGTTTGTGTTGCCAATGAATATGGATTGACCCAAACCGAACAGTTTGCTGTCACGATCAAGGCAGAAAATGATGCCCCAGTATTTGTCAGTGTGGGAGAGGCATCAACCTATACCGAGCAAGGGGCGCCTGTAACTATTATATCATCACCGGTCATTCAGGATGTTGATGATACCCACTTGAACAGTGCCCGCATTGTGATTTCCGAAAATTTTCATGATGGCGACGTCTTGTCTTTTCAAAACACCAGCCGCATTTCAGGTTTGTACTCATCAGAAAATCAAACCCTGGAATTAACCGGTGTGGATACGATTACTGCATATGAAACCGCTTTTCAATCCATTACCTATTTCAATAATCACGACAACCCCAATCCGCTGCCCCGAACATTTTCAATCACTGTAAATGATGGACTCCTGGACAGCGCACCCATCTTTCAGACATTAACCCTCATTGCAATCAACGACCCGCCCACCATTTCTGCAACCACCCGATCCATTACAGCTGTTGAAGAAACAACTATCAATATCGCACCGGATATGCTTGTGTCTGATCCGGATAATACTCATCTGGTAAATGCGACGATTGCCATTATTGATGGCTATAATTCATCGCAAGACACACTTTCCTTTGCTGAAACCGGAAATATTACATCGGCTTTCAATACTGCCACTGGTGTGTTGTCACTGTCTGGTGTCGACACAGTGGCAGCCTATCAAGATGCCTTTCAGGCGATTCAGTACCGCAATAGTGATGATAACCCAACTACTGATGATCGTCTGATTCAGTTTACCATTTCCGATGGCCACTCCCAAAGCCTGGCATTTACACAGACAGTTATTGTGCAGCCTGAAAATGATGCACCAGTAATCAGTGGTGCGGGTGGTGCGGTGCATTATGTAGAAGACAGCCCTGAAATTACTGTGTCAGCCAATATTAATATTTCAGATATTGAAAATCATAATATGCTGTATGCAATTGTGAAAATTGATGAGGGATATCAAAAGGGTGCAGATCAGCTATCAACAATTATTGAGGGCTTTACAGTTAACTGGGACCCCGACTCTCAAATGTTGATTATCTCCGGCTCACAACCCATGCACGGTTATGAAACAGTTTTGGAAGGCGTGAAATACAAAAATTTGAGTCAAAACCCAACCACTGATAATCGAGTGATTACATTTATGGTTAGCGACGGGAAAATATCCAACGAAATCAAGCAAATAATCACTATCGAGGCGATCAACGATGCGCCCTTTCTCACCGCCGAAAACCTGATTATTGATTATACTGAAAATGCCAACCTGCCCATGTCCCTGACAGTAACTGATTATGATAATGCAGAACTCCAACAAGCAATCATTTCTATTACCGATGGCTTCATTCTGGCAGAAGATCAACTGAGCTTTACTCCCACCGGCAATATTGTGGCGACGTCAGAAAATGCCACAATAACACTCACCGGTCAGGATTCTGTGGAAAACTGGAATTTGGCTTTTGATCATCTCACATACAAAAACCTTAGCAATGACCCATTGACCCATGACCGAAAAATTCAAATGAAAATTTTCGATGGTGAAGCCTGGAGCCAAACCATCACGCAAACCATTCAAATTATCTCTGTGGATGATCCCCCCTTGATCACCATTGATCAAACAGCGAGTTATACAGAAAATACATCGCCTAGTGCCATCGCCCAAAGTTTTTCCATCACCGATTTTGATAGTGTAACTATCACCCATGCAACTGTTCAAATTGGATTCGGCTACACTGAAACCCAGGATATTTTGCGACTCACTGCATCAACACCTGAAATTTTAACATCATACCAAAGCGGCACGTTGACACTTACTGGGGCAAGCACCTTATCCGCTTATAATGATATCATCCGCAGTCTGACTTACGAAAATACCAGCGATAACCCACAACCCTTGACAAGAGCCATTATCTATCAGGCATGGAATGGCCCAGTTGCCAGTGTTCCAGTCGTTCAGAATTTGTTCTTGATTCCCATCAATGATGCACCAGAGTTACAAGGTGCGGGAACAATGGTGTCAATAACAGAAAATCATTCATTGCCAGTTTTTTACGATGTTCAGGTATCGGATATCGATGACAAGCTGCTTGATGTTGCATGGTTAACAATTACTCAGGGATATCATGCCGATCAGGATGCGTTGATCTTTGAAGACACAGTTCTCATCGATGGCACCTGGTACCCGGAAACCGGTCAACTTCAACTGAAAGGTCTCCCTGCCAGCCCGCAATCATTCCAGAAAGCAATCAATTCTGTAGAATATACCAACTCCAGCGATAACCCAGATACAGATTTACGCATGGTACAAGTCATTATTTCCGATGGCAGCCTTGACAGCAATGCATTGACCGGAACGATTCAGATTGTTCCGGTTAACGATATTCCAGTGTTGAGTGGTGCAAAAGACTACACCTATGTTGAAAATGATCAACTCATGTTTAATGAGTTGTTGACTCTTACCGATCCGGATTCTTTGAGCATGGCAACCGCATCGGTGCGTATCATTGAAAATTTTCGCGCAGATCAGGATGTGTTAAGCCTGACACCAGTGGGCAATATCTCCGCTGTATATGATGAAACGATCGGAGTATTAACTGTGTCTGGCCCGGAAAATACAAACGATTTCCTCATCGCTTTGTCTCAGGTTGTTTATGAAAACACCAGCGACGACCCTGAACCCAACTCTCGCACAATTCATATTTCTATCCACGATGGTATTGATGAAAGCTTGCCTGTTACCGAAACCATTACCATTTTCAAGGTGAACGATCCACCGCAGGTCACATTTGCCAATCCATCCATTGACTATACTGAACAATCTGGTTTTCAAATGCTGGATCCTGGGATTCAATTGTCCGATCCGGACAGTCTAACCATTTCCAATGCAATGATTCAGTTTATCAATAATACCTATCTGGCTGAAGACACCTTGCAATACAGCCAGCCAGGTAATATCATCGGAAATTGGGATGCTGGAACCGGAACCATGACATTATCGGGTGTTGATACAGTGGCAAACTATCAAATCGCCCTGGCCAATATTGCCTATACCAACCATAGCGATGATCCCTCAGATCAAATACGCACCATTTCCTGGATGGCATCTGATGGCGATCCGGAGAGTCTTTCAGTGACGCAATTCCTACAGATTGTTCCGGTTAATGATATCCCTATTTTGACGGGCAGTGCTGGAAATATTACCTATATTGAAAATACCAAAGTTGAGATAGATATCGGTATTGATATCACCGATGTTGACAATACAAACCTCTCCAGGGCAACAATAATGATTGCAGGTGGCTTCAATCCAAATGAAGATATGCTGGTGTATCCAGAACCTATGGGAAATATTACCAGTGATGGCATGAAAGCCGGTGGCGTCCTTGTTCTGTCTGGCGATGACACGATTAACCTTTACATTTCAGCCCTGAAATCAATTCAATATGATAACTTAAGTGACAACCCGAGCTTGGATGATCGACGCATTACATTTTCTGTAAATGATGGCGAGGGTTCACAAAGCAGTACAGAAATAGAGCGTATCATCCACATATCTCCACTGAACGATGCCCCCCAACTGGATGTCAATACCGGAATTATCATCAACGAGGGGGACAGTATCACCTTAACCCATGCGCACTTGTCAGCCACAGACCCGGATGATCCTGACGAAGGTCTTTTTTATACAATTGAATCACTGCCTGCCTATGGAATCCTGTTTTTGGATAGTATTCCGCTGGCTGTTGGCCTGACATTGATCCAGGGAGACATTGATAACCAACGTATTCACTATTTCCACGATGGTGGCGAGTCGCAAAATGATCAGTTTTCATTTATTATAACCGATACGCACAATGCAGCCACTGAACCCCAATTTTTTACGATCACCATTATGCCGGTCAATGATTCACCAGTTATTACTTCTATCCCCGAGGAAACCGCCATAGAAGACATCCTGTATGCTTACACAGTGACAGTCTCCGACCCGGATGATGCAGTGAATGGCACGGATATCATCTTTTCTTTGGAAAACGAACCCGAAGGCATGACCATTTTCAACATGGGAATTATCCACTGGCTGCCACTTGAGGGTGTTTTAACCTCCGGTCAAGTCAATCTGATTGTCCGCGATGGCCTTGAAGATGGCGTAATACCAACGACCCAATCATTTACGATTGCGGTAACCCCTGTTGATGATCCGCCCCAGCTTTCTGAGATTCAAAATCTGATGACCTATGGCAACACTCAGGCAGGTCCAATTGCATTTACTGTTATTGATGCTGAAGGCGGGCCGCTAACATTGAATGTCTACTATGACAATCCACATCTTTTGGAAAATGCTTTGTTTCAGGGCATTACGCCGAATCAACTGAATATTGAACTCGATAGTTATCATCCAGAATCGTATTTCTTAACAATGATGCCAGCATACAATCAGTATGGAACCATTACGACCACGATCATGGCTACTGACAGCACCGGTATGACAGCAACGACCACATTCATCCTGCTGGTAGACAAAGTCACCATAACTGTTCAAAATGGCAGTCATGGTCAAATTGATCCAGGACATCCGGCAAAAGTCAAAAAAGGAGAATGGATCCAGTTCCGCATTGAACCGGATGTTGGCTATCAGGTTGAAAATGTGTGGGTGGACAACCAACCCATCGGGCCGATGCCATCCTATACATTCTGGCATGTCACTGAACCCCACAGTATTTCTGCTACTTTTGCAGAAAGCATTGTTTACACGATCACAACAGATCTTAATGAAGAGAATGGAGCGATTGACCCGAAGGGAGTCATTCCTATGACTGCCGGTGATCAACCAGTGTTTCATATTATGCCATCAGATGACCACATTATTGCAGATGTTCTGATCGATGGCCAATCCATTGGGCCGGTGGAATGGTATACCTTTCCACCCCTTGACAAATCGTATGAAATTAAAGTGTTATTTAGTTATGTTGGCGAATTGTCTGCGGATTTTTCTTACAATATCGTTGAAGGCAACGTGCCATTGACTGTCCACTTTCATGATACGTCCCAGGAACTTTCTGACAGAGAAATTACCGCCTGGCACTGGGATTTTGGTGATGGTTTTCAGAGTGTCGAACAACATCCAGAACATACCTACATGACTGAGGGTTTATACTCTGTGCAACTTGTTGTTTCTGGAAAGGGTGGACAAGAACAAATTGTAAAAGCGGATTTGATTACTGTATTGCCATCGGAGGTAGATTTTACAACCCAAATTCAAACCGGTCCAGCACCATTGACTGTAACGTTTATTAATCAGACTATCCTGTCCAATGTCAATAGCTGGGACTGGGATTTTGGCGATACCGGAGAATCCATGCAAGAAAATCCAGTGCATGTTTATGAAAATCCCGGCTTTTACACAGTAAAGCTGATTGCCCGTGTGGATGAAAAAAATCCATACATGGAGAAAGTTAATTATATCCATGTCACTGGCCGAAAAATTTCCGGCACTGTAACAGCCAGTGAAACTGATAATGCCATATCGAATGCGACAGTCGAGCTATGGCAGAATGATCAACTCTTTGCAGAAACGCTCACCAATGTTTCTGGTGAATACACATTTAACCATTTGCCCATTTCAGATAACTGGAGTTTATCTGTGTGGCCCGATGACTTAAGCTTGTTCCTTCCCTCAAATACAAAAGTCCAAATGTCTACCAGTGAGAAAAATCTCACAGCAATTAATTTTACACTTGAAAAAGCACCTTCAGATGGCATTACAGGTTCTGTTTATTCACGAAAAAATGGGAAAAATGAACCTCTCGATGAGTTGGTAACAGTTAGTGTTTATTCAGAAAAATTAAATTATGTTCGTTCAGTGATGACTGATGAAAGTGGCCATTATACAGTCATTGGACTTCCCATGTCAGATGACTACCGGGTTTCAGCCTGGTCAACCCCATGTGGTTGTGAGCTTTTCTACTTCATGGAACCTGATCAGATAATTGGTGAGGAGGATCCCTATTATAGCGCAAGAACATATCAGACAGCAACAAAAGTAAGTCCATCAACTCCACCAATCCAACATATCGAACTGGTTTTGGAAGATGGCGGCAGTATTTTCGGAAAAGTCACAGACAGTTCAGGCGCTCCTTTGAAAAATATCTGGGTAAATGCGTGGTCAGACTTATTTGATGTTGGCAATAGCGCTTTAACAGACAACAAAGGTGAGTATGAGATTCCATGCCTTCGTTCATTGAGTATTGCTTCCATCGGAGAGATTATGTATCGGGTTGAAATCAATCCGCCAGACTATCCGCAATTGATTTACCAACAGGTCAAAAAAACAGAACAGGCCACTGGGGTGATCGTTGGATCAAAGAACATCAACTTTAAATGCCAAAAAGGCATGTCCATTCAGGGCAGTGTAAAAGATGAAAATGGGATTGATCTTCCCAATATTCCAGTTCGTGCCTGGTCAGAAGCATTTGCTTATACTGCTTTTGATGAAACAATCACAGATGCATCCGGAAAGTACACAATCACCAACCTTCCCAATTATTCAGATTATCGGGTGGCCGCCTATCCATTGTACTACCCCATTCAATACTATCCTGATGCCCACACTGTTTCTGATGCAACTCCTGTCAACCTGTCAATAGAAGATGCAACTGATATTGATTTTCACCTTGACCCGGGGGCGATGATTCGCGGCATTGTTTATCTTCAAAATAGTTCACCTGCGCCAATGGGTCTGATTGTCAATATCTGGTCAGAAAGCACACAGACCGGGGGTGAAATCTCAATTGATGCCAATGGTCGATTTGAAATGAATGGTTTGCAGGCGGGTGTCTGTGATTATATGATTTCAATCCATCAACCGCCCTATGTTCCCAGTTACTATGGTGTGAATCAGGATGATTATGCCAATTCCTGGGATCAAGCCACGCCAGTGTGCCCATCGAAGGACATCCTAAGAGAAATGATTCTTGTACCTGGCCATCGATTAAGCGGAGTTGTTATTCATAACAATCAAGCCATTGCCAATGCAGTCATTCAAGCCTGGGCCCCGGGCTCGAATATATGGGCAGAGACAACCAGTACCAATGCGCAAACAGGCCAGAATTTTGTTTTGCAGGGACTGGCTGATGGTCACTATGAAATCAGGGTTCAAGCCGATGGATTTGCTGACAAAATTATCAAAGACCTGGGAATTAATGCCAACATTGATGCTTATACGATTACGATGTCACTGTCGGAAAATCAAATTACTGGCACAGTCTATGGCCTGGAAACCGATAAAATTGTGCAAATAAGCGCATGGTCAGATTCTATACAAGATGGCGATATAATCCAGCTTGTGGGAGATGACTCCCCAAAAACATACAAAATGACTGGCCTGAACCCCGCATCTGATTATCGGGTTGAACTATGGTCATTGGATTATCCCTATCAAGCCTATCCGGATGGCACGCATTTTAACGATGCCCAATTGATTTCAGTCAAAGGAACGATGGCTGATATTGATTTTCATCTAAAAACAGAATCAACTGGAAGTATTTCTGGAACAATAACCCCCTGGCCAGATATTCAGTCAGGAGATGTTGTTTTTGTGGACGCAGTCTCTCACAGCCTAAACGCCGCAAAGAATGCGCATCTGGTGTTTAATACCTCGGATCCCCTTTCATATGCATTGAAAGGATTGCCATTCGCTTCAGATTATATTGTTACCGCCTGGTCAAATGCGGCTCCCATGATTTATTTTAATGGTGTTTTCCAGGAAGAATCGGCTGAAAAAGTCAGTTGTCCAGATGACAGTATTCATTTTACGCTGTCTGCCGGCATGCAGATATCGGGCATACTTTACGACGAATCAAACAACCCCATCGCAGGGGAATTGGTTGCAGCCAGTTCTGCATCTTTCAAGGTCTATCAATCGGCACGCACCAATCGTTTGGGCGAATTTGAGATCAAAGGATTACCAAAAGCTTCTGACTATCAGGTTTGTGCATTTGTGAAAAGTATGCCAGCTGTGTATTTTCAGACATCAGAGCAAAGCACGATGAATCCCCAATTTGCGCGATGGGTGGATGTTTCAGTAGAAAATGCAGACAATACTGATATTCATATACCTTCCGGAAAATCAATCTGTGGATTTCTGAGGGATACAGTAGGTCGCGCTGTCCAATTTGCCTGGATCAGCGCCCAATCCACCATAACCGGCGCCCAAAATGAGACCTTCTCAGATAACAATGGTAATTTTTGCATTCAGGGTTTACCAGAGGCCATTGACTACCAGTTGACAATCCAACCGGATTCTCCATATGTGGACACCATTTATTCAATGGTTGCCACTGACACCCAAAATCTAAAATGTACGATTGAAACTGGTTTCGAAGTATTTGGCACAGTCCACAACCATACAGGCGATCCACTGACTGGTATCGAAATATCGCTATGGTCATCATCACGAAATTATCAAGCCACCACGAACAGTAACATTCGTGGAGAATTCTTAATTGAGGGAACACCAGCGACCACTGATATGTTTCTCACCGCCACTCCGAGACCCGATCAAGCATTTACCACTTTTACAGATGGTCCATTTGCCATTAATCAACAAACAGAAAGAAACATTGTTTTGTCGAAATCCATTGAAATCAGTGGAGTTGTTCTGTCCAAAGACAATCAACCAATTTCCGGTGCCCTGATTACTGCTTATGCTGGCTCAGTATCGGCAGAGGCCCATACAACGAGTGATTCTGAAGGCCGGTTTACTTTTAATCATTTACCCGAGGCAGTCGACTATCAACTGACCATCCTGCATTCATCCTATGCCACAAAGACGCTGCCATTTGTCAGTGGTCATAATGCCGTGCAAATTATTCTGGCAAAAGGCGGACAAATCACCGGCCATGTTTTTGATGAATCCGGCCATAACGTGGTAGGTGCCCGCGTTGATATTCAATCGGATGATCAAAGTATTGTGTCTACAGTACTTACCAATCTTTCTGGAGAATTTGAAATTACAGGTTTACCATTGACTGATCATTTTTATACACTAAATGTATCAAAAACAGGTTATGCCAGTGTGATTCGGACTTCCCAAACTGTGGGCAGCGATGTTCAACTGCTTATGCTTGCAAATTCCGGCACAATTGAAGGTACCATTACAACAAGCAGTGATATAAACCTTCCTAAGGATATTAAAATTACTGTGCGTTTGTTTGATCAATTCAATATGTTTGTGCAGCGCGTTCAGGCAGATAATGATGGCAAGTTTGTATTTTCAGATCTTTCATCTGATAAAACCTATAAAATAAAATGCTCGACAAGTGATAACGTGCATTTTCAAGTACAATGGATTGACAAAGACTGGAAAGGCGTTGAGGATCAAGCTGATGCTGCTGAATTTGCGGTGGGTGAGAAAATTATTGTAGTATTGAAAGAAAATTCATTGAATGAATAAGATGAAAATTGCTGGTGAATAAAATTCGCTTCCCATAAAGTCGGATATTTTTTTTCTTAGCCCTGAAAGGGCAGCGCCCTGGGTAAAAACCTGAAAGGGCGGCGTTATGGTTTTTCCTGGCATAATTTCTGTCCTCTTGAATTGTGACACATTTAATACAAAACATTACGAATTATGCCATTAGGCATATTTCGTGCCAGGAAAAACCAAATTGGGATGATAATACTTGATTTTCTATTATTTATTATCGTTCAACTATGGTTTTTCCTGGCATGTTTATTGCCCTATCATTCCCACGCTTTGCGTGGGAATTTATCTAGGCCCCATAAGAAGTTTCTGAAAAATAAGTCCACACTCTTTTCTTAGCCC
>Ga0272440_1002728_pt1 | contig 13589 bp, 9 predicted proteins | sample SSMMMBAug17_FD_192440 | JGI IMG/M metagenome (GOLD analysis project Ga0272440, IMG submission 192440) | Marine sediment archaeal communities from Little Sippewissett salt marsh, Falmouth, MA, United States - SSM-MMB-Aug17 | ecosystem: Environmental > Aquatic > Marine > Wetlands > Sediment ...
ATGTTCAGCCAGATTGTTTCTTTGGGCCCCCCTTACCTGAAGATCGCAAACAAAGTAAAAAAGTACAAACTAATAAGAGTGACAAAGAGACAAAAGTAAAACCGCATGAAAGTTATGGTTCCTTTTTTCCGCAGTTTGATGATAAAATGCCTGAAAAAAATTCCAGAAAACAAGGCTCAAAAAAGGAAATTTCATGGAAAAAAGAAAGACGACAGAAAAAAAGACGTTAACACGCAGATCCTTTTTAATCAGTGGTGCAGCAACCATCATTGGGGCATCGCCTGTATTTTCATGGCCTGGTCTAAAAAGTCTGAAAGATGCAGGGCCGAAAGATATTCGGGGTCATATTTTCAAAAATGATGCGCCTGAACAATTATGGAAATGGTCCACTGAAGCGCACATTTATCAAAAACTCAAACAAAAAAAAGTTCTTTGCGGGGTTTGTCCGAATCATTGTGTACTATCTCCTGGCGATCGAAGTATTTGTCGGTCGAAAGTAAACATTGATGGCAAATTATATTCCTTGACCTATGGGAACCCCTGTTCCGTCAATGTTGATCCCATAGAAAAAAAGCCTTTGTATCATTTTTTACCGCAAAGCAAGGCCTTCTCTATAGCAACCACCGGTTGTAATTTGAGATGTCTGAACTGTCAAAACTGGGAAATTTCTCAGGTCAAGCCCCATGATGTTCGTCATTATGAACTGTTTCCAGATGCTGTCGTAGAAACATGTATCAAAAATAATTGTAAATCTATTGCCTATACCTATTCAGAAGCCACTACTTATTATGAATACATGATTGATACAGCACGTATTGCCAAAAAAAAAGGCATTAATAATTTATGGATATCAAATGGATATATCAATCGCGAACCATTGAATAAATTATGCCAGTTTATTGATGCTGCAAATGTTAATTTAAAATCATTTGATGATGCTATTTATCGAAAACTGAATGGTGGACAATTAAAACCTGTCTTAAATACTTTTGAAACAATGCATAAAAAGCACGTGCATTTTGAAATGACCCATCTGGTCGTTCCAGAGTACGTGGACAGACCAGAATTGTTTAAAAACATGTGTCAATGGATTATAGATCATTTAGGTCCAAACTATCCCCTTCATGTCACACGCTTTTTTCCCAAGTACAAACTGACACGCTTACCTCCCACGCCCATCGCCACCCTTACTGAATTTAGAAAGATTGCGATGCAAATCGGTATTCGCTATGTTTATGTCGGAAATGTTGTTAATCATGAAGGCAATCATACTTATTGCCATCATTGTCACAAACGTATTGTTGAGCGAAGAGGCTACTATATTGGTGATTTTCATATCAAAAATAATCAATGTATCAATTGTGGTGAGACAATACCTGGCGTTTGGAGTTAACGAACAAGAAAAATGAGCATCTTATTTTCCAAGGAATGCATCGTCCAACTTTGGTTTTTCCAAGTCAGGAGGACAATCACTGACTAACACGGACACCCACATCACGCGTTTGGAAAAACCAAAGTTGGACGATAATAGAAGAATTAATTAAGATAGTTTATAAACTTAAACCATGTTGCAAACACTGATATAATCTGTTATAAAGCATTCTTTATTATTATTAATACGTATTCCCAAAAAACAATATACCTATATAATGTGAGTAGGGAAATACAAGAAATCTATTATTGTTAAAAAAATAGTTCATTTTTTAAACCATGATTACGCCGAAGAAAATAAAGTAAAAGATATAATGAAAATAAATTATCACCAATTCAAAACACGCCTTACTGAAATCAATCAGACCTTGTATACGCTAGTTGAACAAACAAAAGCGATACCAAGCATGTCAGAACTCCGCTTCAAGCAATGGGAAAATACTTTGCGTGGTATAGATAGACAACTGGCTGAAGAACTGGTTCGTGTTGCAGTTATCGGGGCCATTAAATCAGGTAAGAGTACATTTACCAATTCTTTGTTTCATGGCGATTATTTGAAACGAGGTGCCGGTGTGGTAACATCCATTGTCACACGCATCTGCACGGGTGATCATTTAAAAGCCACATTGATAATGAAAGATATTAATGAAATCAACACTGAAATCAGACATGCTCTTGTTCTCTTTCCTGATACCCACTGGCAGTCTGAGGATGGTTTATTTCATATTCAACATGAACGAGATAGGCAGACATTAAATCTAGCCTTGAAAAATTTGTCTGCTGATAAACGTATTGAGAAAGATTCACGAAGTCAAAACACAGTTCTTTTAGAATCATATTTAAAAGGCTATGATCAAATTTCCCCCATGATTGCCGATTACTCCACCACGCACATATTTGATGGCAAACAGTTTCCAGAGCATCAGCAATTTGTAGGAGATCAAAGCCTTGCAGTATATGTTAAAGATATTGAAATTCAACTTATTTCTGAAGACACAGCCACAGGTAATATTGAATTTGCCGACTGCCAGGGCAGTGATTCACCCAATCCCATGCATATTGCCATGATCCAGGATTATTTACTCAAAGCCCATTTATTGCTTTATGTGATCAGCAGTCGGACGGGTATTCGTCAAGCAGATATTCGTTTTTTGTCTATGATTCAAAAAATGGGAATTATGAATCACATTCTGTTTGTAGTTAATTGTGATTTGTCTGAACATGAACATATCAATGATCTCAATCATATTATTGATAGAATCAATGATGATATTGCTGTCATTTGCCCAGAACCTGAAGTTTACGCTTTTTCAGCTTTATTGAATTTATTTGAAGATACCCGGAAGACATTATCATCAAGAGATCGACAGCGCTTGAAACAATGGCAGTCAGATAAAGATTTGTATCGCCTGTCTAAAAATAATTCGCAACAGTTCAACCAGTTACTCAATGATCGATTGACACATCAGCGATTCAAATTATTGCTTAAAAGCAATATTGAACGACAGGCAGTTATCGCACATGGCATTTATGATTTAACACGAATTCATCAGGATATTTTAAAAAAAGATCGCACTGAGGCGGAAAAAATTATAAAAAAAATTCAAGAACAACAACACAATATGGAACAAATCCGAAAGATGGTCAAAGAAACACTTGATGGTGCCATGCAGAAAACTCGGCAGGAATTGGCAAATGATGTAGACCATTTTTTTGATAGTAAATATGGACCACTGATGAAAAATATCCTCAATTTTGTCCATCAATATTCCCTTGACCTACAAAAATATGATACACAACTGAATGAAGGGGTTTTCTCAAAAGTACTTTATGCGGCGTTTCAGGATTTTAAGAATTTTTTAGATATTTTTATGACAGAGCAGGTCAACCCAGAATTGCATCGTTTTGTTGTTGATGAAGAACAAAAAATTAAGGCTTTTTTGAATCGTATCAGTAAATCTTATGATGTTATGGTGCAGGATGCTATAAAGGATTATGGGATTGCAGTCAAAGAATTTGGCATTGAGATCAATGATGAACCTTTGATGAAAATGGAAGCGGTTGACATGGAATCCATTAAATCCAGCCATCAATTAAAAATCCCATCATTGCTAACATCAATGCATTACAGCGCACGTATTCGTACTGAAGCATTGCTTAATCTTGGTGCATTTAGAATGGTTCGATGGATAAAAAAAGTATTCAAAAAACCTGTGGAAAACAAGGAATATAAAGTTAAAGCGCTTAAAAAAAGTATTCGTCCAATGAAGCGAGAAATTTTACATTCCATCAATGATCATTTTAGAGATGTTCGAGAAAATCTAAAATACCAGTATCTTTTCAAACTTGTTGTTTCTTCAACAAATGAATTGTATGAAAACATGATGGATCGTTTCCAGGTGCTGACAACAGATTTATCAGAAATGGTAACACTCGTTGGTAAAGGGAAAAATGAACGCGAAGATGCTGTTGTGTTGCTTCAAAATCTGGAAAAAAAGTCTGCCGCATTAATCGAACAAATCTCAAACGATCGAAAACTATTTTAAAAAGTAAGGTCTTCATGAATCCAACAATTGCAATTATCGGACGTTCCAATGTCGGAAAGTCCACATTATTCAATCGAATGACACGAAGTCGTCAATCTATTGTTGATGATATGCCGGGTGTGACACGTGATCGCATATTTAAAGAAGCGCAGTATGATGGCAAGCATTTCACAGTTGTAGACACAGGGGGGATGTTTGACACAACACAGGAAGGTTTTGTTGAAGAAATTCATCAACAAGCTGTTATCGCCAAAGATCAGGCAGATGTCATTCTCGTTGTTTTTGATGGTAAATATGGTTTATCCCCTTATGATAATGATATTGTCAAATTGATTCGGGATATAAACCGTCCTGTCATATTTGCAGTGAACAAAATTGATGGTATGGAACATGAAAATAAATGCCTGGAGTTTTATCAAACAGGTATTGATCATTTCTTTCCCATTTCTGCGGAACATGGTTATGGCTACCGCGATTTAATGGATGCGCTTGTTCAATCATTTTCAGACTCCGAAACAATGAAAACAGATAGAGGCATTCGCCTGGCAGTGGTTGGACGTCCCAATGTGGGAAAATCATCATTGGTTAATTGTATACTTGGTCAAGAGCGTGTAATGGTTAGCGATATCCCAGGGACAACACGTGATGCCATTGATACGTATTGCGAAATTGATGGTCATCCTTATGTTTTAATTGATACAGCAGGAATTCGGCGTAAAAATAAGGTTCGTCAAAAAATTGAAAAATTTTCTATCATTAAAGCATTAAATGGCCTGGATAGATGTGATATTGCTTTGATTGTTCTGGATGCTTTTGATGGTATTACTGAGCAAGATATCCGCATTGCCGGATATGCACATGAAAGAAAATGCGCATGCATATTTGTACTCAATAAATGGGATTTGATCGAAAAACAAAGAAATATTGTTAATAAATTTTCAGAAAAACTGCGTTATGAGTCTCGCTTTCTACAGTTTGCGCCAATCATTACAATTTCTGCAAAGACAGGGCAGCGGGTAAAAAAAATGTTTCCGCTGATTCAAAATCTGTATCAACAATATCTTTTTGAAATTGGCACTTCACAGATCAATCGTGTTATCGAAAAAGCCATTCAAAAAAATGCGCCACCATTATATCGTGGCCGACCAATCAAATTTATGTATACCACCCAAATCAAAAATGCGCCACCAACATTTGTTTCCTTTGTGAATTACCCGAAAGCTGTGCATTTCTCGTATCATCGATATTTGTTAAACCAAATTCGTGAAGCCACTGGGCTGGATAAAACACCAATTTTTCTAAACTTTCGGGAGAGGGTACGAAGATCTCGGCGGAAATAAAAAACTATCTGGCTTTTTGTGATCGTTTGTGGGGAGTAATAGGACGTTCTTCTTTTCCAGTACTTCTTTCCTGCTTAAGCAAATCATTAAAACTTTGTTCAATCATGTCTTCACAATGACTGCAATCAAATGTTAGATTATTGATTGCAGCTTCAGTCAGGCATTTATTGTAATTGACACAATTGTAGTTTCTTTCTCCATCCTTGCTTTTTGGAGATCGGGGTAGATATCTAAAACGTTCTGGACGTTTTGAATTAATCGCGGTGTACATAGAGCGTCCTCCAAATCACTGCACCATATTTTCGTGATGATAATTATCTGTCATATGGACCATATGACATGCGCTGCATCCTTGATTTCCACCAATAGGACCCTTCTTTTTTTGATACTGTAAAGATTGAATATTATCTCTATCTGTATCAAATGTATTCTTAGCAGGATATAGCGCATGGGGTGCACCATGACAGGCAATACATCGGATGCCTGCATCACCAGTTTGATTGCGAAATAAACTATCTGCAGAATCTGTCCATTTGTTATATCCTGATGTCGTTTCAGGTCCTTCATAATCAACATGACACGCCAGACAATCGGGTTCCTGTATCCAGGGTTTTCTGGGGTGAATATTTTCAATATTTTCTTTTTGATCTGATTCTAAATTTTTCATATATCGCAAGGCTGTTTTATTTCCTTTGTTATTCTCATAAACAAGTAATGCCAAAGCATGATCTGCAAGATTGCCATGACAATCTACACAGGTCAACCCCATATCAACATGAAGCCCCCTGTAACATAGTGAAACGCCATTATGTGATGCATGGCAGTTCAAGCAGGCGTTTTGCGTATTATCATCAATATAGTTTGCATGAAAACCATGAATTGCTGATGAAAGACTCAGCATGTGTGTTTTTGAATTCTTTTCTTTTGAATGATGACATTCATTACAGGCAATTTTTTTGCCATTATATAAATCATTTGTTAAAGCTGTATTATTGATTCGATCGTGTGTGTGTAAAATATCATTTGCAGTGGTTTTGGAAATACCTGTTTGATCAAGATTTTTCCACTTTCCAGTATGACAGTTTTTACAAGCCATTGCACTAGAAACCGCAAAAACAATTTGTGTTCGAGCAATACATTTATTATTGTTTTTTGTCCGTGCCTCTATTGTTACGACGGGATAGGGGTTATATCGTTTATTCTCAGGACCCATATCTAATATTTTCACATTGTTTGCTACATACGTCATAGATATATCATCATAAATCATGTCACCAGAAATATTTTGAGAAGCAAACTTGTAATGCATTGTTATTTCTCCCATCACATGCTCTGGTAATTCTCCGCGACGAATCAACTGGGCCTGAATTGTTCCCACAGGTTGACCCAATATAAATTGTCCTTTGCAATCTGCGTGCAAATGCATTCCTTTATTGGGCCATGCAAGCAATATGTATTGATCAAATATATTTTTTTCTGAAGATATCACCGGCAAAGTCAATATTGATGCATGTGTAGCTGTTTCTGATTTTTGATGAAGTCCATTGACAATATATGTTGCCAATGCCAAACGCTCTTGATCTGTCCCATGAAATTGAGGCATATATGAAGTTATTTTGCCCTGGCCCGTCAAAATTGCATCCATGCCTGCAAAGTTATATTTTTGGGTAATCTTTAGGATATCATTTATCGGGCCGCCTACAGAATGACAACTGGAACAAGCAAGGACAAATAAGTCATGACCAGCAGCCAATTGGTTATCTGAGTTTATGGTTTTATGTTTGGCCCATTTTGCATTTTTTAATATACCTTGTTTTTTCAAATTTTCTGTATTTTTCTTATAACTTTGATTTGCATACAGATAGTTGTTGATAATATATGGTTTTCGTGCGGCTTCTCGAATCCATTCAAAACTACCCATGTAAATCAATCCCAAAATTAACAGACTGTAAGCCAGTATTTTTTTTGATTTGTCTGATATTCTTAAAAATAGTACCCCCCCACATGCAATAATCATTACAAATAGTAGGAGAAACAATATGACAAAAGGCTGAATTTCTGGGGAAGCCCCCTGGATTAATGCTGCCGAATGTTTTGGCAAAGAATGAAAGTAAAAATGTGCAAAAATTGGCAGCGTTACCAATCCAGACAGTATCCACTTGCCACAGAAGCGAATTTGATCATCGCGAAGATTATTTTTTTCAATATTTATTGCAGTCAATAATCCAAATATGCCTGCAAAAACAAGGGTCAGAGCTGTTCGAAAAAGTAATGATGGTATAAAGCCTGGATTAAAAAAGCCATGCCAGAAATTACCGGTTTCGATCCATTGACCTGGTGTTAACATAAACGATATAATGCCATTGATAACGAATAACGATAACCAGGCAAACGCAAAATATATCCATCCGATACGTATATGAATGTTTCTATCAATTTGATTAAAGGTATAATAATAAATAAACAAAGCAACAATTTCACCAGTAAAGAAGACCCATTCTGTCGCCCAGGCGAAGACAAATTGGTGAATAAGCACAGATGTTGCCTCAGGACTCAGTAAAGACATGGTAAACCAAATACCAACTCCTGTAACACTACCCAGAACCATGGTCAGTAACAGAAAAAATCGCGCATGAATTTTTAAATATGAATTCAGTTCTGCATTATTGTCACGATTGGCTTTGTATTCACATATTGTCAGGTACAACCCACCGCCGACAGCAAAATGTGCGATATACACATGTAACACGGCAATCAATGCGATTAACAATCCACCTCCGGATGCGTACAATTCCCAAACAGGATAATTCATGGTTAATTCTCCTTTTTTTATACCTCTTTTATTCGTTCAGATACATCATTTAAGCGATATGACCAAATCGTTATAATATAGCTTATTTTTATCTAAAAGTCAAATCTTTTATATTTATAATATTTCAAGTAATATCGAATTCTTAGCTCGTATTTATTTGCAAATAGTAAATTTACAGCCGCGAAGAGAAAAGCGAATGAAATAACTTTTTACAAAAGGAATAAAATAAAAAATAATGATTATATGGCATCAACCATTCTTTGACAGATACTATCCAAATAATACTTCCCTTTTTCACTTAAGCGACATGAAGTGTTTAAAATCTCTAAATAACCTCTTGGCTCTAATTCCCTTAAGGGCTCAGAGAATAACGCTTTGAAGCGATATGGAAAAATAGTATTAAATTCATATGTGTTGATACCATTTTTTTGTCGTAATCCCAGGAATATGAATTCAATAATTTGCTGCTCAAGGCTTAAACTTTCGAAACTTTCTATTGGATCACAATGACTTGATAACTTTTTTATATATTCAGTCACATCAGAACAATTCCAGAATCGTTTATTATTAATAAATGAGTGTGAAGCCGCTCCTAAGCCTATATATGGCAAGTGTTGCCAATATTTCTGGTTATGCTGGGAACGAAACTTACGATGTGAAGCAAAATTTGATATTTCATAATGATCGTATTTATGCTCCGCCATTGTTTGAAAAAGTGTTTGTATCATTTGCTTTAGCAATCTGTCAGACAATGTGAGAATCTCGTTATTTTGCAGCTTTTGATGTAGTTGTGTTCCAGGTTCATAAGTTAACAAATAACATGACAAATGTTGTGGGTAGAATGAAATCGCCTGGTGCAAATCTTTTTTCCATTCATTCAATGTTTGATTGGGTATACCATATATCAAATCCAATCCAATATTTTGAAAACCTGCTTCTTTGAGGCACTGAATCGCTGTTATGGCTTCTTTTGCATCATGAATTCGTCCAAGCTGTTGCAAATGATGATCATGAAATGATTGAACGCCGAGATTAATTCGATTGATTCCTAGAATTTTCCATGATTTTATTTTTTTTGAGGATATTGTACCGGGATTTACTTCAATGGTGATTTCTGGATGATCTATTAAATACCAATGATTGCGAATGGTTTGGCATAAACAGGATATTTCATTGTCATTCAGTATTGATGGTGTTCCCCCACCAAAATATATTGTATCCACTTGAAAGTCTGGTCTTGCCTTTCGCTGAATCTCGTAGACCAATGCATTTATATATTCTGGAATAACTGATTGTGTCGAAATTGAAGTAAAATCACAATAGTTACATTTTTGGATACAAAATGGAATATGTAGATATAAACCAATGTGTTTCATTATTTATAGACATTTATAAGGTATCATTATATTCTAAAAATGATTGAATTATTCCATCGGATGGCTGTTTAGGGTATTTAAACTGATGTTTTGAACATTCTGCGGAATCCAGAAAGAAAATGAACATCCACAATCTTTTCCATCACTTTCCGCCCATAATATCCCCCCAAAAGCTTCAACCAGTTTTTGAGTCAATGTCAGGCCAAGACCAGTGCCCTGATACTTTCTAGAATAGGAGGTATCTGCTTGTTCAAACTTTTTAAAAATTCGTTTCAGATTTGATGATGTTATACCAATGCCGGTATCTTTTACTTGAATAAGTACCCCTTTTTTTGTGTAACAACTATGATTTTTTGGCGGTTCAGATTGCTGGATAAGTACATTGACTTCACCGCGATCTGGTGTAAACTTGATGGCATTGCTCAATAAATTATATAGTATTTGCCTGAATTTACCTGGATCAGCATATATTGATGGAATATCATCAGCAATGGACAACTGTATGCGCAGCTTTTTTTGGACAGCCAGGGGTTTAATTATATTATCCACTTCCAACAGTTCACGACGAATACTGAAACGTGATAAATCAAGGGGCATACGTCCGGCCTCAATCTTTGATAAATCCAGAATACTATTAATGAGATCCATAAGGTGACGCGCACTTGCTAAAATATTGTTGGTATATTTGACCTGTTTATCATTGAGATCCCCAAATATTTTATCAGTCAACATTTCTGCAAAACCGATAATCGCATTCATTGGGGTTCTCAGTTCATGGCTCATATTGGCTACAAATTCACTTTTGGCTCGATTGGCTGATTCTGCCTTGTTTTTGGCTGTCTGAAGTTCCTGTTCAATCTTCATTCGCCGAAGTGATGCCCCGATATAGTTGGCAGCTGTTTGCAGGGCAAGTATTTCTGATTGATCCCAAAAATCATCTGTCGTGTGATTCAAAAAAACAATGAGTCCCCATAGTGCCTTTCGAATGCGTATGGGATGCACCATTAATGAAGAAATATTTAACTCACGAAGAAATACCTGATCTTGCTCTGAAAAATCGAATGCTGTACCGCTCACATATTCCCCGGATTCAAGTCTTTGAAAAAATTGTTTTAATCGAGAATGATCTGATGACAGATTGCTGATATCAAATGATTGACCAATAAAGGTACTGCCTGGGGCTTGCCATTCATAGTAAAGTTCAGCAATACGTTTTTTGGAATCCCATTTATAAAGGAACACCGCTGATACACAGGTTGATGTGCCTAATTGCTGTAGTATATCGGGGAATAATTGGTCTGGTTGAAAAGATGCCAAGAGCTGTTCTGCCACAAGATTGACTGCTTTTAAAATCCGGTTCTGTCTTTCTAATGTCTCTTGACGTAATTTTGCTTGTGGCTTGGACATAAGGACCTCTGCTCATTTCTTTATTCGAAAAGGTACATTATTTTTTTACAATACAGTCATTTTCTATGCATTTTTTTTCTTTGATAACAAGGGGTGTATCAGAATAATTCTCAATTGCAACTTCGCCTTTAAGAACAACACCGGCTTCAAACCAGACATCACCATTGACACTCAATTTTTCGCAGTCAACAAGTGATGGTATGCCTTTTTCAAATCGTTTGGAGAACTGATCAAAATGTGCATAATAACTGGGATCCAGTTGAATACGAATGGGACCCAGTGTACGTTTGGGATTGGGGTACAGGCTGTTTTCCTTATCATACAGATAACAATCGGACCATACTGCAAGTAATTGTTCATTTCTTTTTATTGGAATATATCTTCGATGATCCACAACGACTGCCTGTGAGTTTTCAAAAACAGAAATCGCGTTGCCCATTGCTGTTTCCAGTTGGTACACACCAGGACTGGTAACATCGGTTGGATCAAGGTTTTTGGGATTGCATATCATGGGAAGACGCACAAAACTGTATTGTTTAAGATATTCAGACAATGTTTCAAGATTAATCCATAAATTGTTTGTATTGAAATAACGATATCGTGTAATATCTTGAAATATATGAATTTCATCATCAGGGCATTGTGTTATTTCTCGTAATATGAGTTGTCCATTTTTTTTGTACTGGGCAAGGTGCCCACCCTTTGTATCCAATGGTCCGCGCCTGACCACTTCCATAACAAATGGCACTTGATTTTTGGCAAAATAACCCAAAATGGAAAGATTCAGTGTTCCGCCGAGGTTATCAGAATTGGAAATAAATGCATACTTGATCCCCATACTCAAGCATTTTTCGAGCATTCCTGAACTTTTGAATGCAGTATATATTTCACCATGACCCGGTGGATTCCATTCCAGGCTGGAATTCTTGGGCCAATGGGCAGGGGCATAGGTTTGTTGATCTACTTTGGGAAACTTATTTTGAAGAAAAAACGCAACATCTTTTTCTTTCCCAAGACGTTTCAAAGCATCAAGTGTTTTTTCATGCGTATTAAAGCTATTCATGAGTATCAAAGGAATCTGCATTGAATCTTTGTATTTTTGAATTTGATGAAAATATATTTCCAAAAAGGAACGTTGATTTTTGATAGGCAGTAGTGATTTTGCCATATTCTGGCCAAGCCCCATTGTGGTTCCTAATCCGCCATTGAGTTTTATAATCACTGTTTGATTCAAAGCAGCCTGACCTTCGAATAAAAAATCCATATGCTTAAGCTGCATCAGGTCTTCAGCGACAATCTTTGAAATTTCTTCTTCATAGATCTTTCCCTTTTCTCCAGATAATAAAAGTTCGTAGTAGTATTGAAATGCTTCAATGACTGTTGATTGCAAGCCCTCGGCTTCCATTTTTTTTTGAAATTTTGGATAATGAATATTCTGAGTCATTGTTTTTCCTATAATTAACATCTCAGGATAAAAACCTGCTTAGATTTTTTATTCGAACATGCTGACATCCCCAGCCCCATGACGAATAACTTCTGGATTATCATCAATTAATGATATTACGCTGGATGGTTGATTTGGCACGATACCGCCATCAATTACAATATCCAATTGATTTCTAAAATGATCGTGAAGTAATGATGGATCTGAAAATATGGTATCATCAGGTCCTGTAGCACTGGTATTGAGAATTGGATTACCCAGTATTTCAACCAATGCAATACAAATGGGATGATTGGGCACCCGGATACCAGCTGTTTTTCTTCGGGTTAGCATAATTTTTGGGACTATTCGCGACCCATTCAATATAAACGTATATGGGCCGGGTAACATGCGTTTCATTGTTTTATATGAATAATTTGAGACTTTCGCATAATCGCTGATATTTTTTAGGCTTGAACAGATAAAACTAAATGGTTTTTGTTCAGATCGCTTCTTGATTCGATATATTTTTTGGATCGCTTTTTTATTCATGATATCACAACCAATACCATAATATGTATCTGTTGGATATGCGATAATACCACCCCGTTTTAGATTCTCGACCACTATTTCCAGATGGCGATAATGAGGTGTTTCTGGGTTAATATTGATTAACATTGGCTGTTTTCATTCGTTATTTGTTTTCGTTTGTATAGATTTATTAAAAAGATAACTTCCCCAATCAGATAAGTCGAACATCCAACTTGTCTGATTGAGATACTTAATTATCAGAGAATTCTTATTACTTTTTGTACAAATTTATTAATATATACGATTCATTAAGAAATGTCAACATATAATCATCCATGGTTTAAAATATGGTTAGAAATTAGAGCCGGCAAGTATACGTTTCCCTGATACGTTTTTAGAAAAAATTGTTTTATAGAAAAATATCTTTTTAGGAAAGAGACGACATCTCCATAAGCTCTATTTACTGTTAGAGTTGATACTAACTCAGATAAAAAATATGAATATCGTTTTTTGGGTAAATTTAATAGAATGTCAAGAATCGCAAGACTTTCACCATTTATATGGTATAGATGGCGGTGAATACAAATTTTTTCAAATATTGAAAAATATGTTCTTTCACTTTTGTCACCTCTTATAGCTTCACCATCAACTGTTTCGACTGTTTTTCCATAGTTTCCATTATTAAACTTTGTAAAATATAATGTTAAAAGCAATAATCCTAAC
>Ga0272440_1002729_pt1 | contig 13585 bp, 1 predicted proteins | sample SSMMMBAug17_FD_192440 | JGI IMG/M metagenome (GOLD analysis project Ga0272440, IMG submission 192440) | Marine sediment archaeal communities from Little Sippewissett salt marsh, Falmouth, MA, United States - SSM-MMB-Aug17 | ecosystem: Environmental > Aquatic > Marine > Wetlands > Sediment ...
TTTAGTTGAATTGCATGGTTTTGAAATAATGGATAATTCTAATAAATCTGTTCCTGATACAAAAAATATTTGTGAAGCTTTTCAAAATCTAATTGATAAAGATCAAATAAATGATTTTTATGAATTTTTTAATAAAAGAAAAATTTTAGAAAAAATTGAAAAATTGAATACTTTGATAGAAGATCAAAATTTTTATTCGCTTTTTTATAATTTACCAAAAGATTTTGCATTAATTAAAGATGGTAAACCAGATAAAGAACTTTTTAAAAACAATATTGGCAAAGCATATCATTTTTTAAATGGTATCTGGCTTGAATATCATATAAAAAATATTTTAACTAAAGCTTTTAATGAAGAATATATTAATATTTCAATGGACCAGAAAATAAAGCAAAAAGATTGGAATTCAAAATCATATTTTCAAATAGATATTGTGTTATTAATTGGTTATCATTTAGTTGGAATTTCTTGCACACGAAGTAAAGATAAGATGTCATGCAAAAGAAAAGGATTTGAAATTATTTTAAGAACAACTCAAATTGGTGGAGATGAAGCAAAAGCAATAATTATAACTTTTGCAAATTCTAAAAGAGTTAAAACTTTACAAGACGAACTTAAACATGAAACAGGTGATATGATAAGCAATATTCTAGTTTTAGGTATTGAGGATTTAAAACAAAATAAGTTAATTGAAAAGATTGAAGAATTTATTTTACAAGATTAAACAAGTCCCAAATATCGTTAATCAATGGGTGTATCCAAATGATAGGACATAGCAATACTTTTGAATTAATAATTTGGAGTCCCAAATTTTTAGATACGAGGGTGTTTTACAATATATAAATATATAATATATCAAAAAAAATTAACTAATGAATAATTTATTAAACAATATTAATCTGGCAAAATTTAGATTTTGGTTTATAGCCCAAAAAAAAATTAATACATTAGAAAATATGCCTTTATTAAGAGGTAAGATTGGTTTTCTTTTTAAACAGAAAGTATGCAAACATCAAAATTTTAAAACTGCCCTATGTATTGATTGTATAGAAAAAAAAGAATGCCTTTATACAAATCTTTTTTCACCAGATATTATAAATAAAAATTTAATAAAGCCTTATATTATAAGTGTAGAAAGCTTTGATAATGTAAATGACATTAATTATGGGGATCGAGGATGGATTTATCTGACATTGTTTGGACCAGCAGTTAAATTTTTTAATTTGTTTCTTGAAATTTTTTATTTTGCCATTGAATCTTTACCAATATATTCAGACCAACTTGAATTAATGATTCCAGAATTATGCTGTAATTCGAATAATAACAATAATGAAAATATTGACAAAATTTATAAAAATAATAAAAACAAATTAGTCTATTACGACTTGAATGATTGGATCAGCCAGTTTATAAATAATTATAATACTAAAACTAAAGATATTAAGATAATTTTCAAAAGCCCTATAAGATTAAAAAAAAATAAGAGTTTTGTATTAAATAACTTAAGCTTTTTAATATTAATTCAAACAATTATACGCAGATTAAGAGATTTAAAGCGGTCTTATGGAAATGACAAAGATATGGGAAAGTTAGAAAATATATTAAAAGAAGCTAAAACAATTTCAATCAGAGAAAATCATTTATTCTGGTACAGGCATAAAAGATATTCCTTCAGTCAGAAAAAAAATGTATTTTTAGATGGTTTTTGTGGAAATATACACTATATTGGAAATATAGACCCTTTTATTCCACTTTTAAAAGCTGGAGAGCTTCTTCATATAGGTAAGGGTACAACTTGCGGTAATGGTAAATATATTTTTTAGTATAACAAATACAAAATTGCTGTTAACTTAGGGTTGAAAAAAAAATAATTTGTAATTTTTATATTTAATATTGTTAAGCCCTGAAGGGGCTAAAGCATGTAGCCTGGGGCTTTAGCCCCAGTTAATGCTACCCTCATTGTTAAGCCCCGAAGGGGCGAAAGAAAAAATCTATCGCCCCTTCGGGGCTCACTAAATGTTACAATCAAGAATATTTTTCATTAATTTTCTGGATTGTAACATTGATTTAATATGAAATTAGGTGTCCTTTCGGCAAGTATGCCTTGAAATATAGAATTGTGGCATTAATCACAAACCGCTTGCTAACGCGCGCGGCTCTGTTAACAAGCATATATTGACGAATCAGAGCCGCGCGCGTTAGCAAGCGGTATTCTGTCCAAAAGGCAAAAAATAAAAAATAACCCATGCTTATGCTTACCGAAAGGACACGAAATTAGTAATTATAAAAATATATATATTAACTTTAAATCACGATATTACTAAATAGATTAATAAAATATTTTTTTGAACTTTTTTGTATGTTCCACCCATATCTTATTAGTTTGTCAACCCATTTTAAAAGAGCAAAAAAAATTAACTCTATAATCAGAAAAAATAGTATGCTGCCCGGTCAATATAACGAGGAACCAAAAATTATTTATTAACCCCAGATAATTGCTGAAGAACAAATATAATATTTTTCATATTCATTTCAGAATATGATTGAAATTTTCCTTTTTTTCTTGTTTCAGAAATTGACTGCATCCAAAAGATTGCATCTTTTAGATTAATTGTACCATTATTATCAAAATCAGATGTTGAAATATCGATTTTTTCTGGAGGCTCAGTAATATATACAATTATAGTTGCTGTTTCCGAAATTAGTTCACCATCATTTACATTAAAATCGAATGAATCTAAACCAGTTACATCAGAGTTTGGTAAATACAAATATGCTCCTGTTTGAACATCAGTAATAATTGCAGTTCCTTTATTCCCCTGTCTTGTAACTCTAAAAAATAAAATTGAGTTTATGTCACTGTCTTCAGCATACAATTTTGAAGTATATTGTTCATTTTTAAATATATGAATAGAACTTGAAAAGGCTTCAGGCGCATCATTTTTAGCATAAACTTCGATATCAACCTTTGCAGGTTCTGATGGTTCTATTCCATCAAAAACAGTAAACAAAAACGAGTCAAAACCATAAAAATTTTCATTTGGAGTGTATGTATATTGCCCGGTTGCTGTATTTAATACTTTTATTTTTCCATAATCAGGCTTATCAGTTATTCTAAAAAACAGCGGATCCCTGTCTGGATCATCCCCTTTTAAAAATGAAGTTTTAGCAATATCTTCGCTTGTTGAAATCATAGCTCCATAAGCCATTGGAGTATCGTTAACTCCAATAATTTCAATAAAAGCCATAGCAGATTCTGATTCATAAACTCCATCGCTTACTTTAAATACAAAACTATCTATACCAAAAGCATTTTGATTTGGTGAATAAACAAATTCTCCAGTTTTTGGATCAGTAATGCTTACAGCGCCTTTTAATCCACTTTCAACCAATATATATGTTAATTCATCATTGTCAGGGTCTGAAGCTTTCAGTATTGATGACGATGGAGTGTCTTCATTAATTGTAAAGGTTTGATTAATTGCAACAGGTGGATCATTAACACCAATTATTGATATTGTTACATATGCGGGCTCTGATACTGCGTTTTCATTATCTTTAACTACATAAGAAAAAACATCATCGCCTGTTTCATCTTTATCAGGATAATATGAAACAATTCCTTGTATTGAATCTATTATTATTGCTTTTCCTTTTAATGGTTCTTGATTAATAATAAAATTAAGACCATTTTCATCCTGATCATAAGCCTTTAAAACTATATTTACTTTAACATCTTCCTTAGTAGTAATACGCTTATCAAATGCATCAGGAGGGTCATTAACAGAATTGATTATAACTGTTACACTTGCTGGAACTGAAACTGAAGCGCCATCATTTACTTTAAACATAAAAATATCTTTTCCATGCATGTTTAAATATGGTGTATAAATAAATTGTCCTGTATTTACATCAATAATGTTTGCTGTTCCTTTACTGCCATTTGAAACTATTGTATAGTTAAGCAAATCATTATCAGGATCAAAGGCATTTAAATTAGAGGTAATTGGAGTGTCTTCATCAGTTGTAAGAGTAGAACAGTTTGCCAATGGACTATCATTTACTGGTGTTATTGAAATTGTAACAGTTGAACTTAATGATTTTACAAAGCCATCACTTACAAAAAATTGAAACTCATCTAATCCATTGTAATTATTAAATGGTTTATATGTAAAAGCTCCTGTTGTAGAATCGATTAAATTGAAAGTGCCATTTTTTGGAAATGAAGCTATTTTATAAATAAGATCGTCTTTATCAACATCAAAAGCAGGAATATACTGTGTTAACGATGTTTCCTCTAATGTATAAAAAGTTATATTCTGACTGAAAGGAGGGTCGTTTATAGCAGCAATATCAAAATTAATTATTGCAGGTTCTGATGATAAATACTCATCTTTTACGATAAATGAGAAGAAATCAACTCCATTTTCATCAGCATAAGGAGTATAAATAAAATATCCTGAATTTGAAATAAATACATTTCCTTTTTCTGGTAATAATTGGACTTCAAAAGTTAATTTATCCTGATCCGGGTCAGATGCCACTAAAAAGCCTTTTTTTGATGTGTCTTCCCTCATTTCAAAATGATCATCAATTGCAGTTGGTTTATCATTTATTGGATTTATTGTAATATTTACTGAAGCAATATTAGATTCAAGATTTCCATCGCTGACCATAAAACTAAAATAATCAACTCCATTTTTATCTTTTGAAGGATAATAAGTGCATGTACCGCCATAATGTAAGATTACCTGTCCTTGTATAGGAGCAAGCACAATATGATATGTAACATCATCTCCATCAATGTCTGAGCTTTTTAGTTGAAAATAAGTTGAGGTTTCTTCATCAGTTGATATTTCTTTATCATATGCTTCTGGAGCATCATTAATTGGTGAAATTGAAACAGATATTTGAGCTGGCTTTGAATAGTAAATACCATCTGTAACCTTAAATGAAAATGAATCCTGCCCATTTTGATCTTTATATGGCGTATATAAAAAAGCACCTGTCTTTAAATCAAGAATAGTTACAAGCCCTTTATTTCCATTTGAAACAATGCTGTATGTAACAGGATCTTTATCAATATCTGTTGCAACAAGATATCCATTTGATTTTATATCTTCATAAATTTGAAGTTTACCATCATATGCAACTGGTGCATCATTTGAAGGTTCAATTATTATTGTTACCAATACTGTTTCTGATTTTAATTTTCCATCACTTACACTAAATGTAAAATAGTCTCTGCCATTTTTATCTTTATCAGGCGCATAGGTAAAATTGCCCATATTTTTGTCAGACATTGTAATTATTCCCATTTTAGGCTTTGTTTCAATAGTATATAAAAGTATATCATAATCAAGATCAAAGCCCTTTAGAGATGCTTCTAATTTTTGATCTTCAATTGCTAAAAACTCTGAAGCATAAGCATTTGGCCGGTCATTTACAGGATTTACTATCAGATTGAAGGAAATTTTAGTATAATCATCACCATCACTAACTGTAAGAGTAATTGATGTTGACCCGCTTTGATTTTCAAGGGGTTTAATTTTAATAATTCTTTGCTGACCTGTTCCCTGAAACCATATATGATCGTTATTTGCAGGTAACAATAAGACATTTGAAGAATTGACTTGAATTCTTAAATCTTGAGAAGTTGTTTCCTGATCATATATTTCAAAGTCAATACTTGATATAGAATCTTCATCCATTTGAATATCATCAAATTTTGAAATAACAGGCAGATCGTTTTGTGAAATTATTTTTAAATTAAAATTAATAGAGCTGTATGTTAAGTCGCTTCTCTTATCGCTTGCAATAATTGTAATTACACAATCTCCAAATTGATTTTTCAAAGGAGTTATAGTTAAATATATTAGTTCATTGAAAGTTTTCACAAAATTAATACTCTCGTTTGATACAATTTCAGTATCAGAGCTGGTAATAGTAATATCAAGATATTGAAGTGAAAGCTCTGCATCAGTTATTGTAACAGCAATTGGGCCAAGTATTGTATCCTCGTTAATAGTTTGATCTGGAACCTGCCATATATATGGAAGATCATTTAAAGCAATAACATTAACCTTAAAAGGAACTTGAGTTATATGTTTTCCATCACTTACAGTTACAGTAATTAATGTAGAGCCGGATTTGTTTGTTTCTGGAAAAAAATGAATCTCTCTTTGTCTGTCATATCCAGCAAATTTTATATTCTTATCAGGTATTAAATCATTAGAAGATGAATGAGCTGATATTAACAGATCTACTGATGATGTTTCTGCATCAATTATCGTAAATTCAAGATAATTATTAATTGAATCTTCGTAAATATTCATTTCTTGAAGACCTGTTATAACAGGCGGATCATTAACTGGAAGTATAGTAATTGTAAAGGATTTTCCTTCACTGGTATTATATTCATGGCCATCGTCCATTAAATAAACCCATACTTCAGAAGAACCATTTGCATCAGGCAAAGGCATAAAGGTAAGGCTTGAATCGACATCAACATATGGCTGTTTGGCAAAGAGGTCATTATTATAGGCAATAGTTTTAAATTCAAGTTTTTGTTCAGATTCATTTACTGCACCAGGGCTTATATCTGATGCCCAATTTGCAATATGTTTTAAACCGCAGTCTTCATTAAATATGATATCATTGCCTTTTGTGAAATATGGAGGGTCATTAATTGATTCAATTGTAATAATAAAACTTTTTGGTTCACTGGTATCATCTCCACCGCCATCATCTTTAAGAACAACTGTAATTAAAGCCATTCCATGTGCATCTGGTGCAGGAAGATAATAAAGCTCGCCTTCTGGTGATATTGCAGGTCCTGCTGCAAATAAATCAGAATTAGTATTATTAATAACTACAAATTCCAGCTTTTGATATGATTCAAAATCAGCTCCTTTGTTTATTATTGGAGCCCATTTTAAAACTCTTTGAGGTCCTGAATCTTCATATGTTATCTGATCTGGACCCTTTGAAAAATATGGCGGATGGTTACGAGGCTTTACAGTTAATAAAAAGCTTTTAGTGCTTATTTTGCTTCCATCACTGACATTAACTGTTATCACAGTCTCTCCTGGTATGTTTTGATCATGATTAACAGCTATATAATGTAATGAATCACTATAATAAGGGGTTATATTGTAATCAGGAAGAACAGATGAATTTGATGATCTGACTGTTATAACAAGGTCTTTAGTTTCAGTTTCAATATCTGAAACATTTAACTCAATATTTAATGTGCTTGATTCAATCATCTCCTTATCAGGAATATCATTAATAACAGGGCTGTCATTTACCGGTATTACAGTGCATTCAAAAGAAGTTAATGATGATTTCTTAGGAATTGAATTGTCAGTTACTTTAAGAGTAATATTTGCAGAGCCATATTTATTTGGGGAAGGTTTTATTGTCAAAAATCTTGTTTGAGTTATTCCTTCAAGTATCAGACCATTTGCAAGCAGATCATAATTATTTGTTATAGCATCTAATTTTAAATCTTTTGCAGGGGTTTCAATATCATTTATAATAATTTTGATTTTTTCAATTGAAGTATCTTCGTTAAGTGATTGATTTGGAATTTTTGAAATTGTTGGAGTATCATTAATTTCAATTATATCTAACATAAAAGCTTGAGTGCTTGATGTATATCCATCACTTGCAGTTATAGTAATATTAAGATTTCCAGATTTATTTTTTAATGGTGTAATTTGAATACTCCAAATTTTGTCTGAGCCGGAAACAAAAATATTTTCAACTGGAACTAAATCTGAATTTGATGATTCTATTGAAATATCTATATCTTTGCTGTCAACATCAAATATTTCTAAATTTAATGGACCTAAAGATGAGTCCTCATTAACATATTGATTAATTATTTTTGGAATTTGAGGCGCATCATTTATTGGATTAACTTTAAGTTTGAAATTTTTTGAAATGCTTTTTCCATTATCTAATACATTTAGAGTTATATTTGATTCACCATATTGATCTTTTTCTGGATAAATTTGTAAATACCTTTTGCTTCCTGTTCCTGTTATTTTCATATTAACAGGATTTACAAGGGTAATATTTGAAGATTGGGCTGAAATAAATACATTATCCCATGCAGTTCCTTTTATTTCAAAGGGATGAATTAATTCAATATCTTCATTTATTTCTGCATCATTTAAATTAAAAATATATGGGCTTGAGCTGACATTTCCTACACTAAGACTAAATGATTGACTTACTGAATATTGATTATCTTTTAATAAAAGATTTATGTCTAAAGTACCAAATAATTCTTCATTTGGGCTTATAGTCATAATTATATTAGATTCTGTTTGAGAAATTGAAATATTTTCCGGAGAAACTAAAAGTGTATTTGACGAGCTTACACTAAGAGAAAGTTCATTTGCAGGAGTTTCATTGTCATGAATTTGAAATTCAATATTTGCAGTACCTGTTATTGAATGATCTTTAATACCAGAAAAATATGGCTGATCATTTACCGGGTTTATTTTAATGTTAAATTTTTCAATTGTTTCTGTGAGACCATCACTTGCAGTTACTGTTATTTCACTTTCACCATATATATTTTCAACAGTTGTAATCCTTATCGTCCATAAATCAGATACAGCACTCAGCAAAATTTGATCCTGTCTTATTAAATCTTGATTAGAAGAATTAACTGATACTGTGATATTTTCTGTTTCTTGATCTCTAACATAGAACTGAATAGCTGGTATTAATGCATCTTCATTAATATGATAATCATTAATTGGAGTTATTGATGGTTTGTCATTAACAGGCATTACATTAAGATTAAAACTTTCTGAGCTGCTTGAATTCCCATCACTTGCCCATATAGTTATAGTTGTCTGACCATAGACATTTTCTATTGGATTAACTTCAATTGTTTTATTTGCACCAATGCCTCTAATTTTTATATTTGTATCTGGCACAAGATTTTTATTTGAAGAGCTTTGAGTAATTTTTATCAGTTCTGATGAAATATCATTATCTGTAACAGTAAAGCTTAATGGCCCGCAATTTGAATCTTCATTAATAATTTGATCAGGAATTTCAGTAATAAAAGGAATTGCATTTGCGTTTTGCCTTACTTCAAAATAAGATGGGCTGTTTAAAGCTTCAGCAGAAATAATTTTTATCCTTCCAACCCTGCTTTGTCCAATATTTTCTTCAATTTTTAATTTTATGCTTCCACTGTTTAACCCGGTTGATATCCCATCAATAGTAATCCATGAAGATTGAGAAACAGCTTCCCAGTTAAGTTTGGAAAGTGCGATATTTGAAATAAAAAATTCAGTTTCGCAATAATTTGCAATTGCTTTAAAATATGAAGGAGAAATTGAAATTTGTGGTAAAAAATTTTCATTTTCATAAATTGTTAAAATCTGATTTGTTTTTACATTTAAAAAAGTCTGTAAAAGTCCATCCGGCCATTCAACAATAATTGATTTTATTATATTTGCACTGCCAAGCCCAAAATGTGCACGCAAACTGTTTTGGCTTCTATAACCTGTTTGAGAAGAAATTTCTCTCATTTGAATAATAGTTTTATCCCCAATTTCTGTAGTTAGCTTTATTCTTGCTCCAATTGCCGATGCATTTGATATTTCACCTTTTAAGGTTATTTCTATCCAATTATTGTCAGTACCCTGATTTTCAAAAAGATAATTTTTTCCTTCAGTACCAACAACAAAAATATCAAGATCACCATCATTGTCATAATCTGATAAAGCGCATGAAAGTCCTGATTTGCTGATTATTTCTCCAGATGATATTTTAATGAATGTTTGATCACCATTATTAGAATACATGCAGCTTTTTCCAATTTCATTTACAACAAACATATCAAGATCACCATCACAGTCAAAATCTCCCCAGAGGCTTCCTTTTGATTTATTTAAATCATTTGCAATATCCCCCTGGTTTAATCTCGTGAATTTACCATTTCCATCATTTCTAAGTAAAATATTATTAGAATTAAGGCTTGTAATAAAAAGATCTAAATCTTGATCATTGTCAAAATCAGCAGCACTTGCACCTTGAAGATCATTTATTTCATTTGACAAATCCATATATGATTCAATAACCTTTGAAAATGTGCTTTGACCTGAATTTTGATATAAATCAGGCTCTGAAATACTAAAAATATCTAATTTTTTGTCATTATTAAAATCAAACCACTGACAGGAATTACTTCCTTTGTTTATTACAATACTTTCTAAAATCTGCGTGAGTGGATTTGTTAAACTTCCAACATAAAACGAATTATTATATTCTCCAATATTTGAAACATAAAGATCAATAAAACCATCTAAGTTATAATCTCCCCATGCACATGCACTTGAAAATGCCGAATTTAATGCAGGATCAAGATCATTAATTTTTTCAAAAATTTTATTGCCTGTATTCTTATAAAGGCTGTTTACACCATTATCCATAGTAACATAGGCATCAATAAAACCATTATTATCGAAATCTCCCCAACATGAAGCTGTTGAGCCATTTAAATCCTCAGTTATAACTGAATTTGTTAAAGGCACAAAATTGCCTTGACCAGTATTGTGATATAAAACGTTTTTTCCATATTCATTAACAACAAAAAGGTCTTGATTTCCATCATTGTCAAAATCAATCCAATTACATCCTGAACTAAGCATATAGTCTTCTACAATTCTTCCTTGTTTAATGAGCTTATATTGACTTATAAAATTATTTGCAGCCTGAATAATATTGATTTGAAAAGGGCTGTTAGCTGCTGTTTCCGATGTTATTGAAATTATCCCATTCCTTGAATCACCAGAATTTGTGTCATAACTTATAAGCATTGAGCCGGTATTATTTCCAGAACTTCCTTTAATAATTTTTAACCAGTCTGAATTGCTTTGTGCAAACCAGTTCATACTTCCTGAGCCAGAATTAGTAACAGTAATATCTAATGTTCCATTATTTGATAGAATTTCAATATTTTTATTAGAAACATAAATATTAGGATCCGGCATATGAACAAAAGCAAAAAGGCCAAGACTTCCAATTTTTTCTGGATTTAAATTACTTTTGATTTTTAGCATGCAGTTATTTGAAGCAGGCGGTGTAATTGTCCAGCCAAAATATCCACTATTTTGAGCCTGAGAACTTATTGACTCATAAGTTCCTTCTTTTCCAGCCTGTCTTGATATCAAAATTGTAACATCACCGCCAGAAATAGCATTATAGTCCCATGAAATTGGCAGAATTTCCCCAATTGTCCACGAAGAACCAGTTGAAGGCGCGCCTATTATTATGCTGTTTTCTGTAATTTCCTGACCAGCTCTTACTGCACGAATATAATGTTGTTCAAGTTTAGTGAGGGGATCATCAAATCCATAATAAAAATTAATTGCCCATGCTTTAGTATATACAAGAGCTGTATCATCAACTGACCAATAATAATCATTTTTTGTATCAGGAAAAAAATTTTTGTTTATTGCAGGGCCATATAAACTGTAATCAACTAAAGTTCTTAGTTCGCTTCGTTTTGGCAGGCGGAAATCATCATAACCAGATATTTCAAGTTCCTGACAATATTGTATTGCTGAGTTATAATTCTTCTTTGTTTCACTTGTACTTTTTACCCATATAAGACCTGTGCAATAATCAGTAATAGTACCATCGTTATTGTCTAAAAAGCGAACTTCAGGACAGCTTTTGCCTCCTCTAACAGCTCTTGCGCTGCAAAAAGTACCTTTACTTATATAATCATCTGCACCAGTACTAAAATTAATACTCCATGCATCTTGTTTGCTTTCAATATTTGTACTTGAGCTCCAGTAACATAACTGTGAACTATTTGGAAAAAAATCAGTATTAATTAATTTATCAAAACCTGTAAAATCAATTAGGCTGGCAAGTTCTTTTATAGTTGGAATCCTCCAGTCAGAATATCCTCCTAATTTTATTGAATTTATTTTCTCTATAAAATCAGTTGTATCTTGATTTAAATCTTTACCGGGAACTCCTGCAGCGCCTCCATTTGTTTCAGGATTTCTATCAAACCATGTATATGTATTATTTTTATTATGAACATAGCCATCAACTGTTTTAACTTCCCATATAAGATTATTGTAGTTGTCTTTTACCATAGCCCATGATTCTGCTGTATCTGGAAGCTCGTTTGCAAGAGAGTCAAGTTTAACAAATCTTTTCACAACAGGCAATTCAACTTTTGGATGAACAATTGCTAAAAATGTTACAAAGGCTTCTGCATCACCATTATCTACAGTGATTCTAATAACAGAATTACCATTTTTATTTAATAAAGGAGTAATAATAAGGCTTTTGTATTCATTCTCACCTGTTATTTTCAAATCTGAATCTAAAATTAAATCTGTATTTGATGATTTTGCTGAAATAATTAAATTTTCATAACCATTAATTTTATCAGCAATAGTAAAGCTTATAGGGTCAGAAGCCATATTTTCCATCATATGGATATCTGAAATATCTGATATTTCAGGAATTGAAATATCTGGTGTTACAATAAAATTAAATGATTCATATGAAGTTGAATAAGAATCACTTGCAGAGACAACAATAGTTGTTTCGCCAACTGCGTCAACTAATGGAGTAATTGTAAGATTCCATAAATTTAAAGATCCGCCAATAATAATATTTTTATCAGGTACAATATCTTTATTTGTAGATGTAACAGCTATTATAATATTATCAGTTTCTATATCAGTAACAGTAAACTCAATTTTATCTGATACCTGATTCTGCTTAATTGAAATATCTGGAATTTCTGATATCTTGCAAAGGTCATTTACTGGTAAAACCTTAAGCAAAAAGCTGTCATTTACATTATATAAGTCATCAGTAACATTAATTGTTAATGTGGCATCACCATACCAGTTATCTTTTGGAATTATTGTAAGCTTATTCAACATAAGGCTTAACATAATATTTGAAGAATTTGAATAAGCATGAAAAGTCAAATAATCATTATCTTTGTCAGCTGCTTGAAGATTAAGCTCAAGTTTATTGTCTTCATATATAACTTGATCTGCAATTTTTTCAATTACTGGTTTATAATTGCATGTACCATTGTCCACGTCAGCATCAGCGTTATAATTCGCTGCTTCAGGGTCTGTACAACCATAAATAGTAGTATCAATAAAATTGAATACCTGAGGATCTGTAATTGAACCATTTGTAATATTTATTTTAAATACAATAGATTGTTGAATATGAATAACTGTATTATTTGATGAATCAAAAAATCTTAAAACCAAAACTTCATCTTCAGTATTACTCCATGCCTGCAAAAAATACCTGATTCCAAGAGGAGTAGAAACAGGAACTGCCTGACCTCTACATTCATCACCTGCAAAAACAGCTAAAATATCACCATCATCACCTGCTTCACTGCCCGAAGTATCTAATATTTTTGCTGTAAAACTGCTCCAATATTGATAGCTGCTTGAGTCAAAATCACAAAAAATGGTATCTGACCTTATATTATTATTATTTGTTTCAAAAGCATAAATATAATCAAAATTAACTTGAAATATAAATAAAAAGAAAA